>Ga0181593_10000139_pt1 | contig 56742 bp, 54 predicted proteins | sample 071ome_19_FD_133756 | JGI IMG/M metagenome (GOLD analysis project Ga0181593, IMG submission 133756) | Coastal salt marsh microbial communities from the Groves Creek Marsh, Skidaway Island, Georgia - 071413AT metaG (megahit assembly) | ecosystem: Environmental > Aquatic > Marine > Intertidal... | reverse complement strand
GAACACAAGAAGCATGTCGAGGAGATGGAAGAGGCCGAAGCAAAGGAAGCGGAAGACGCCGCTCCCGCCGAAGAGCCGATTTCCCAAGTTCTCAAGATCGACTACCTGCGTCTTGAGCTGGGATACGGTCTCCTCTCACTGATTAACGAGGGCCAGGAAGGCCAACGCCTGACCGATCAGATCAAGGCTCTGCGCAGGCAAATGGCCATCGAAATGGGCTTTGTCATGCCGGCCGTACGCATCCAAGATAACATGCAACTGGGCGCCAATAACTATGTCGTCCGGGTCAAGGAAATCGACGCGGGCAATGGCGATTTACGGCCCAACATGCTCCTGGTCATGGATCCTCGAGGCGAAGACATTACAATCTCTGGCGAGGCGACGACCGAGCCCACCTTCGGCCTGCCCGCCATGTGGATCGATTCCCAGGGTCGGGAAGAGGCCATGTTCCGTGGCTATACGGTGGTGGATGCGCCGACCGTGATCACGACGCATCTCACGGAAGTAATTAAGGACAATATGGCGGAACTGCTGTCTTATGCGGAAACACAGAAGCTGTTAGACGATCTGGACAAGGACCATCAGAAACTAATCGCTGATATCGTGCCGACGCAGATTACCGTGGGCGGCATTCAGCGGACCCTGCAGAACCTGTTGGAGGAACGCATCTCGATCCGCGATCTACCGACTATACTGGAGGGCATCTCGGAGGCCTGCGCCCAGACCCGCAATATCAACGCCATTACCGAACATGTCCGCACCCGATTGGCCCGCCAGATTAGCGACGCGAACGCCAATCCCGACGGAGTAATCAACCTCATCACCCTGTCACCGGAATGGGAACAATCCTTCGCTGAATCCTTGGTGGGCACGGGCGACGAAATGCAGCTTTCCATGGCGCCCAGCAAATTGCAGGAATTCATCGCCGCGATTCGCCAAACGTTCGAACGGCAGGCCATGATGGGCGAAACGCCGGTCCTGTTGACCAGCCCGGCGATCCGACCTTATGTCCGATCAATCGTCGAACGGTTCCGTCCGTCCACGGTGGTGATGTCTCAGAACGAGGTCCACCCTAAGGCCAAGATCAAAACGGTGGAGCATATATAACTTGCCGCACTGCTGGTTTGTTAGCCTATACTGCCCAAACAACCGATCTCCAAAGGGTGGATGAGTGGAGCACGACGTGCAGGAGACGAGCCCGACAACCGAACAGGCTGCAGCAGGCGCTAGGCCGCGCAGCAACGGTATGATCGCCGTGGCCTCTGGCAAGGGCGGTGTCGGCAAAACCTGGTTCTCCATCACGCTTTCACATGCGTTGTCGCTTAAAGGCAGAAAAACGTTGCTGTTCGATGGCGATTTGGGCCTCGCCAACGTGGATATTCAGCTTGGTCTCATGCCGAAACATGATCTCGGCAGTGTGGTAAGTGGCAAGATGGCGCTCAATCAGGCCGCCCTCCCTTTCCAGGACGGCGGCTTTGATATCATCGCCGGGCACTCCGGATCAGGTAACCTGGCTAATGTCTCCCCCAATCGCTTGCATACCCTGGGTGAGGATCTGATCCTGCTGTCGTCGGCATACCAGAATGTGGTGCTGGATTTGGGTGCAGGCGTTGAAAGAACCGTGCGCAACCTTGCCAATCATGTGGATACCATCCTGGTGGTCACCACCGATGAGCCGACGGCCCTAACCGATGCCTACGCATTCATCAAAATCACCCATATGGAGCGACCCAACAAAGACATCCGGGTGGTTGTCAATATGGCCAATTCCACGAAGGAAGGGGAACGCACCTACAACACTATCCTCAAAGCCTGCCAAGGTTTCCTGAAGTTCTCGCCACCCCTGGCAGGGGTGATCCGCCGCGATCCCAAGGTTCGCGATACCATCCGCGCGCAGGCCCCCCTGCTGGTCAGATTTCCCAACACCGAAGCCGCTCTCGACGTTAACGCCATCGCCGACAACCTCGTAGGCTGAGTTATGTCGAGTGTTGTGCCGCCGCCCGCGACTCCCGTTCCGACTCAAGCCGGCGCTGCACCGGCGCCGACCGCTACAGTCCCCAACCCGCCGGCGGCGTTGACCGAGCTGCCGGTCGGCTCGACCCTTAATGCTCAGTTGTTGGCGCAGCCGCGGCCGAATGTCGCAGAGGTGCAGACAAATCTCGGGACACTCCTGCTGCACACAAATGTCAAATTGCCCGAGGGCACAAGCTTTCAACTTCAAATCTGCACCCTGGTTCCCCAACTTCAGGTCCTGCTCAACGCCCTGCCCCCGGGTCAGGCAGCGACGGCGCAACCGGGCCAAGCTGGTGCTGCGCCACAGGCGGTCCTGACCTCTCCCGGGTCAGTCACACCGGCGGCGGCGCAGCAAGCCGGGCAGGCCACGGCGCAAACTGGCTCTACCCTTCAGTCCATAACAGCGGACGGCCAGGTCAAACTGGATATCGGCGCAGTCCTGAAAGCGACTGTCGTGCGACTGCCGGGCGCCGGCGCCGCCGGGCAGAGAGCGACATCGGTCCCAACATCGAATTTAAGCAGCGCAGCGCCTTCCGGACCTGCCCCGGTTGGAGCGGGCCCTGCCGCACCGGCAGGAACGCCGTCATCTCAAACGCCGCTGACCGGACCTGCCGTTGGTACAACGGTGGCTTCCACACAGACAACGCCTCCCTCATCCGGGTTGCAGGTAGGACAGCAAATCGACGTACGTATCTTGGGTATCGTTCCCAGAGGCCAGAGTGCCGGCCAGACAGGCACGCCCTCCCCCGCCATCACCAGCCTTCAAGCGGGTCAGACATTCCAGGGATCGGTAACCGCAGCGACCCGAGCCGGCCAGCCGGTGGTCGATACGCCCATCGGTCAGTTGATCCTGGACACCAAATCACCGATCCCCTTGGGCAGCCGCTTGTCCCTCGAGGTGGTTTCCACCCCCGGCCAAGCAGGGTTTCAGCACCAGTGCGGAGACCATTTACGCGACGCGAGACTGGCCAGCCCTGGCCGACGCCCTAGCCCATATTCAGACAGCTGCAGCTGGGGGACAAAGTCCTGCCGCGCCGCCGGTGCCACAGGCTAATGGTGCGCTGACGGCCAACCTGCTGTTTTTTCTTTCGGCGCTAAGGGGCGGTGACGTTACACAGTGGCTTGGAGGACAGAACAACACACTTCTGCAACAGGACCAGCCTGACACCGCTAACCGGCTGTCGGAAGAGTTTGCCCAGATTTCCCGGGCGTTCAACGACCAGCCGACTAATGACTGGCGTACGGCCCTAATTCCGTTTTTTAACGGCGCGCTCCTGGAACAGCTTCACATGCATCTCCGGGGCCGGTCCGTAACCTCCGACGAGGAAGGTGGGTCCGACGAGACCGCGCGCTTTCTGATCGACGTGGAATTGAGCCGGCTCGGCCGAGTCCAATTGGACGGACTGGTGAAAGCCGAGGGAAAGAAGTTTGATCTGATCATCCGTACGGAACGACCCTTCCCGCGCCTCATGCGCCGGGACATCAATCAGATTTTCGTCGATTTTACCGAAGCAACAGGCGTCACCGGCGGCGTGGTATTCCAAGCGGACAACAAGTTTACCGAAGTGCCTATGCCCTCCTTCAACGACGGCGTTGATCGGCATATCTCCATATAGCTGATAAATACCGAGCCAGCGCTACACTTCCTCTGCCCTGCGCCTCCGGTAAGCATTCAGTCCAATTTCGTCCAAGACAAACTGTTCCGCACGCGCCTGTTCCAGCGCCTCTTCGGCATCCCGAAAATCCTGAATGATTTCATATCCCTTGAGCTCGAAGAATTCCTCGCGCATTTCTTCCTGAGCCTCGGCCAGGCGCTCCTCCATTTCGGCAATGGCGGCAGCAAATTGTTCTCGACGTTTAATCGCGAGGGATGCGTAAGATCCGTAGATGGCGCCGGCCTCGACCGGAGACTTTGACGCGATTTCCTGCTCCTTGAGAATCTCCGCCTCCAACTCCCGGGCCTGGCGCTCTAGATCGGTGACAACGGCAATCATGCCCCCGACTTCGCGGCGCTTTTCGTCAACCCGGAACTTGTGTAGCCGGATCAATGTGTTCAAGTCCTTCATGCGCTAGGCTCTCCGGGGCTGTATTCCATATCCAAAAGCTGCGCCAGTTCCTGGTAACAGGTCTCCAGTGTGGTGGAATCTTCCTTACCCTGACGGAGATACTCGTCAATTGCGGGGAAGTAGTGGATCGCCTCATCGACGCGAGGATCTGAGCCCTGCCGGTACGCTCCCAGGCGGATCAACTCGGCCATATCGTCATAGGCGGAGATAAGTTGCTTGGCGCGATCGATAATGGCGTTCTGCGGCTCGGTGTTACAGGCAGGCATGGTCCGGGAGATGCTGCGCAGGATATTTACCGCCGGGAACCGTCCCCGTTCGGCAATGGCGCGATCCAGAATGACATGGCCGTCAAGAATGCCACGCACGGCATCGGAAATCGGTTCATTGTGATCATCGCCCTCGACCAGCACCGTAAACAGGCCGGTCACGCTGCCCTGGCCCGCCTGACCAGGCCCAGCCCGTTCCAATAAACGGGGCAACTCGGCAAATACTGTCGGCGCATAACCTCGGGTAGCCGGCGGCTCCCCGGCGGATAGGCTGATTTCGCGTTGGGCAGTGGCGAACCGGGTGACGCTGTCCATCAGGCAAAGGACGTCCCGCTGTCGATCCCGGAAAAATTCGCAGATCGCCATGGTCAGGTAGGCCGCCTGACGGCGCACCAGCGGCGGCTCATCCGACGTGGCGACCACCACGACGCTACGTTTCAATCCTTCTTCGCCCAGGTCGTCTTCGATGAACTCGTTGGCTTCCCGGCCACGCTCTCCGATTAGGCCGATGACACTGATGTCGGCGTCCGTATGCCGCGCCATCATGGACAGAAGTGTCGATTTACCGATACCGGAGCCGGCAAAGATGCCCATCCGTTGTCCCTTGCAGACGGTCAAAAAGGCGTTCATCACACGGACACCAAGATCAATCTTGTCACCTACCCGGACCCGGCTGTGTGCTGGCGGCGGACTAGATTGAACAGGATAGGGAGTGTCGCCGATCTCCAACGGCCCTTTGCCGTCAATCGGCTCGCCGAAGGCATTGATCACCCGACCTAACCAAGCTTCTGTAGGGTAGATCACCGGATCGCCGCGGCCCACCTCTACTTTGCAGCCGTTGCCAATCCCTTTCAGGGTGCCAAAAGGCATGATCTGTGCCCGGCCCTCACGGAATCCCACAACCTCACAAAGGACATGGCGACCGGTACGCGCCTCAACCCGGCAGTGATCGCCGATGGACACTACGCCCTCAACGCCGCTGACCTCCATCATCATACCGAGCACCGACGTCACCCGGCCATAGACCAGATGATCAGGAATCTGCCCGATTTCATTGATCAGGATGTTGGTCGACACGCTCACACGATTCTCTTTTTTCGTTGGTTTGAAACAACCGGCTTTTACCATCAAATCTTCGCACGGAGCACTTAAAGATTGGTAAAACCCGCTGATTTCCTGGGATCTTGACGTTTCCAGGAAGACTCCCCACATCCACTTTTGAACGCTATGGTATTCGTGATGTAGAATACCTGACTCGTTCTTGAACATATATCATCTACGGAATATGGTTAACGTGTTAACCAATTGACCTCGAACTCTGAGAGAGTATGGCCATGCGTGTCCTTCTAGTTGAAGACGACCCGACCACATCACAGAGCATCGAAATGATGCTGTCCTCCGCCGGCATGGTGCTGGACACGACCGACCTGGGCGAAGACGGCCTCGAGATCGGCAAGCTCTATGACTACGATATCATTGTGCTGGACCTGATGCTGCCTGATATGGACGGCTACGAGGTTCTACGCCGCCTCAGGGCCTCAAAGGTGGAAACCCCGGTTCTTATTCTATCTGGCCTTACCGAAGCCGATAATAAGGTGAAGGGCCTTGGTACCGGTGCCGACGACTATCTCACCAAGCCGTTTAACAAGGATGAACTGATCGCGCGGATTCATGCTATTGTGCGCCGGTCGAAAGGCCATTCAGACTCGGTCATCCAGACGGGCAGCATGGCTGTGAACCTGGATGCCCGGACCGTTGAGGTTGGTGGAAAGCCGGTTCACCTGACGGGCAAGGAATACGGCATTCTGGAATTGCTGTCGCTGCGTAAGGGCACCACGCTCACCAAGGAGATGTTTCTAAACCATCTTTACAACGGGATGGACGAACCAGAGTTAAAAATTATCGACGTGTTTGTCTGTAAGCTGCGTAAGAAACTGGCGACGGCAGCTGATGACGAGACCTATATCCACACGGTCTGGGGCCGGGGGTATGTGCTGCGCGATCCGGAAGAAGAAGATAACAGCGGCAAGAAACCGGCAAAGAAAAAGGCCAAAGTCGAAGCTTAGCCTTTCAATAGAATGAGTGAGATTTAGGGCGGCCAGGTGCCGTCCTTTTTTGTATCTAGCCGTCCGCGCTCAAAAAACTGGCCCGGTCCGGAATTCTCGCCACCTCATAGAGCCCCCTGAAGTTAGGCACAGGGCGGAACTTATCAGTTATACCAAGCACTGTTTCCGCCCCGCCCAGGAATAGCAAGCCATCGTCAGGCATGAGTTGTGCCGTGCGCTCCAACACCTCTGCCTTGGTTTCCTGATCGAAGTAAATGAGAACGTTTCGGCAGAACACGACGTCGAACTTGCCCAGGGCAGTAAAGCTCTCCAGCAAATTCAGTTCCTGGTAGTTAACCATGTCTCGTATTTCCTGCTTAATCCGCCAAGATTCATCCTGCTTCTCGAAATACTTGACCAAGAGTTGTACCGGCAACCCGCGCTGCACTTCGAACTGTGAGTAAACGCCGCGCATGGCCTTATCCAAAATTTCCGTCGAAAGATCGGTACCCAAGATTTCCACGTTCCAACCGGTCACCTGGGCCTTCATTTCGCTAAGGATCATCGCCAGAGAATATGGCTCCTGACCGCTGGAAGCCGCTGCACACCAAATGCGCAGTCTTTTACCAGGACGTTCCTTCAAGTAATAGGGTAGGACATGGTCACGGAAAATATCGAACGGCTTGGTATCCCGAAAAAAGAAGGATTCGTTTGTGGTCATCGTCTCGACGATATCCTTGGCGAGCCCTTTATCGCCGTCGCGAGTCGTATCCACCAATTCCTCCAGCCCAGCGAGGCCGCGCTTACGCGCCAGTGGCACGAGTCGGCTTTCTAGCAGATAGGACTTGTCTTCGGACAGCACGAGGCCCGATTCCTTCTTAACCAAATCACTTAGGAATCGAAAATCATCCGGTCTCATAACGCACCCCTCGCTACGAAACTCTGGACCTTTGCCGGTAGTTCATCCAGGGATAGAACGGCGCTACACACGCCAGCTTCGGCGGCAGCGCGGGGCATACCCCAAACAACACTGCTTTCTTCATCTTGCGCCAAAATATTTCCGCCAGCTTCGTGCACAGCAATTGATCCCTTTTGGCCATCAAAACCCATCCCGGTCAGGATAACAACCAGCACTTTCGAACCGAAGACCTTAACCACGCTTCGCAGCATGGGATCAACCGCAGGGCGGCAAAAATTCTCCTGTGGATTCTGATTGAGGCGCAACTTGTGTACCCCCCTTTCGTCCACCACCTCCATGTGGTGGTCGCCCGGCGCCACATGGATGCGCCCAGGTTCCAGGGTATCGCCGTCTTCGGCTTCCTTGGCGGTAAACCCGGAATTTTCATTCAGATTCTTGGCCAGAATCGTGGTGAAGGTCGGAGGCATGTGCTGGGTCACAACGATCGGCACCTTGATCGAACTGTCCAAATTGGTGAAGAATTTCATCAGGGCCTGCGGCCCGCCGGTCGAACTGCCTACCGCCAGGATCGAGGGCCGGGGAGCAACTCCCAGACGTTTGACCAGCTTAATTTCCTTGTCCGGCGAGAACAGATTTGGACCGGTCTTAGCAGCCGCCGCTCTTGGAGACGCCGTCCCGGACCGGCTCTTCACCTTGGCGCTGGTCTCGGCGATCCCGGTGACCTTAGACACCAATTCACGGGCAAAGTCCTGTTGACCGCCGGTCATTTCCCGGGAGCTGGACGGCTTGGTGATATAATCCGCAGCCCCCGTTTCCAGCGCCTGAAGGCTTATCTGCGCGTTTCTCGAGGTTAGCGAGGACGCCATTATGACTTTGACGTCCTTATCCGCCTCAAGAATCTTTGGCAAGGCAGTCAAACCGTCCATCACCGGCATCTCTATATCGAGCAGAACCACATCTACTCCACCGGCGGTCACGGCTTTAACGGCCTGCGCGCCGTCACCGACGGAACCCGCGATATGGATCCTGTCGTCCGCGCTCAGCATTTTGGAAAGGAGCCCCCGAATGACGGCCGAGTCATCGACAATCAAGACATTGATCTGGCCTGAGGGGGTGGAAGGCACTTCGTAAATACTCCGCTGATTTTTGTTTTTATTGGCTCGTTTGTCGGAACCACGCCCTAGAACAATCCAACCTGAGAAAATTTCGCCTGGATGATTTCGCTATCGAACGGCTTCATGATGTACTCGTTCGCACCCGCATCCATGGCTGTCTGAATATGGCTGATATCATTCTCCGTTGTGCAAAACACGACTACCGGAGAATCTCCGCCCGGCAATTGCCGCAACTCTCTAAGGAATTCGATCCCGTTCATGACCGGCATGTTCCAATCCAGTAAAACGGCGTCGGGTAGCGCCTCCTTACATAAATCAAGGGCGCCTTGGCCGTCTTCAGCTTCGCGGGTCTCGAAATCCAGTTCTTGCAAGATTTTCTTGGCTACCATTCTTATGACTTTGGAGTCGTCGACGATCAAACAGGATTTCATGGCTTTTACCGTGGATTAAAGTGTTAATACCGTTTCATCACGAAAAAACGGGATACCGAGTCTGGCACTTTTCCCGCTATCCCGTTGCAAAACATTAATGCGAACGCCTTATATGATCAAACCTTTCGGAGTGCCCCGATAACATGTCCGAGGCTCAGCCGACAAAGGTTTGGGCCAGAGTTTGCAGAAGCGCATCCCGGTCATATTTGGCGACGTAATCCGAGAAACCTACCTCTCGGCCCATTTCGAAATCACGTTCTGTCGCACGAGAAGACAGGGCGACCATCGGCACATCTTGCCAGCGGCCTTCACCCTTGATGGAGCGTGCAAAATCGAAGCCGCTCATTTCAGGCATTTCGATATCGCTGACGATGACATCAAAATCATTACCGGCGTCTCGCATCTGTAAGGCTTGTTGGGCACTGTCAACCGCAGTCACTTCGTAACCGGCGACGGACAGAAGCGGTGTCATAAGATTGCGGAAAAACGGGCTGTCGTCTACCAGCAGAACCCGGCGGTGCGTGCCATTGCTCGTAGTGCCGGCGTCACCGCCGGCATTTCCGAACCAGTCGGAGAAGCCCTGGGTCAGGAAATGACCGGCATCAATGATATCGGTCGCCTTACCGTTGATCACAGCACTGCCGACCAGGCCAGCGTCGGTGGATTGCAGCTCGATTTTCACTATGTCTTCAACGATATCGATAATCTCGTCGACCACGAGGCCCATGCTACGATCCCGGTCAGTAAAGACCAGGATAGGCTGGAGGCCTTCGGTCTTCCATTCATGGGTTTCGTCATAGGACACCAACGGCATTAGTTGGCCACGATATTGGACCACGCGCCGATCATTGGATCGCTCGACCGTGGCCATATCAATTTCCTCAAGGCGGGCAACAAGCGCCAGGGGAACGGCTTTGAGGTCATCTCCCCCTGCCTTAAACACCAGCATCGCCTGGCGGTCCGAGCTGTGCGAGCCTTCCTGGAGGGCAACCGCTTCCGTCGCCGCGTTGGCCATGGAAATCTCACCCGTTGCGGATGCAATGCCGTTTGGATCCAGGATCATGATAACGCTACCATCGCCAAGGATCGTGTTCCCGGAGAAGAGACTGATATCCCGCAGGATCGGCGCCACCGGCTTCACCACGATCTCCTCGGTGTCAAATACCCGATCGACGATGATGCCAAACGTGTAGTTGCCGACCTGACTGACAACGATGAACATCTCCTCATCAATATTGGTCTCGGAGATTTCACCCAGTTTCAACAGGTTCTGCAGCTTCACCAGCGGCAGCAGACGATTGCGCAACCGGAGAACCGGGGCGTCATTGATCATCTCGATGGCGTTCTCAGAATGGGAAGACGCGCGTACCAGTTCCAGAACGCTGATCTGCGGAATGGCGAACCGCTCCTCGGCGCACTCGACAATCAGGGCAGAGACAATCGCCAGAGTCAGCGGAATCTTAATAGTAAAGGTCGATCCTTTGCCGGGCTCCGACGTCAACTCAATCGTACCGCCGATTTTCTCGATATTCGTCCGCACAACATCCATGCCGACGCCGCGGCCCGAGACACTGGTGACCTTCTCGGCGGTGGAGAAACCAGGATTGAAGATGTACTGGTAAATCTGCTGGTCCGGCATGGCGTCCAGTTCCGCCTCGGTCGCCAAACCGTTCTCCAGGCATTTGTTGCGGATCCGGTCGACGTTGAGACCGCGGCCATCGTCGCCGATCTCGATGACAATATGTCCGCCTTCGTGAAAGGCCTGCAGTAGAATGACACCCGTTTCCGGCTTGCCGGCTTCTGAGCGATCAGCCGGGCCTTCGAGACCGTGGTCGGCGGAGTTCCGGACCATGTGAGTCAGAGGATCTTTGATTAACTCCAGCACCTGCCGGTCCAATTCGGTTTCCGCGCCGACCATCTGCAAATCGATTTTCTTGTTCGCTTCAATCGCCAGATCGCGGACGATCCGAGGCAATTTGGCCCAGGCGTTGCCGATCGGCTGCATGCGGGTCTTCATCACCCCTTCCTCCAGGTCAGATGTAATATGGCTGAGCCGTTGCAGGGGAACCACGAATTCGCTGTCGTCGCGGCCGCGGACCATCTGGTTGAGAGAATTCCTGGTCAACACCAATTCGCTGACCAAGGTCATCAGATTTTCCAGCAAATCCACATTGACCCGGATGGTCTGGTTGGCCACTGACGATTCCTTGGCGTCTTTCTTTTCAGCCGGCACATCCGCTTTGGCGGCCGGCGCCGGCACCTTGGCTTCCTTCTTGCTCTCGGCTTCCATTTCGGCAGCCATTTCAGCAGCCATTTCGGATTCGCTGGCGGCTTTGACGCCCGCGGACTGAGCTTCTTCCACTTCGATCAGCAGCTCTGCCGCCACGGGGAAACCGTTTTCATCGAGAACCGGACCACCAGAGGGTGCGGGTGCGGCTTCTTCCGCCGGCGTGGCCTCTTCAACCGGTGCAGCCTCTTCGGCAGCCGGGGCAGCCGCTACCGGCGCGGCCTCGCCGTCTGCCATGGCGCGCAGCAGGCTGATCAATTCGCTGTCGTCGCCATCGGGTTCGGTCCCTGCCTCTTCCAGGCCTTGCAGCAGATCACGGATACAGTCGATGGTTTTCAGAACCAGGGTCACCGCTTCGGGCGTCACTTCCAGTTCGCCGTCCCGGAACTTGCCGAGCACGTCCTCGCCGGCGTGGGCGACCTTTTCCAATCGCGGCAGGCCCAGGAAGCCACTGGTGCCTTTAATCGTGTGAACCAGACGGAAAATGTTGGACAGAATGGCTTCGTCGCTCGGGTCTTGCTCGAACTTCACCAACTCTACATCAAGAACCGCCAGACTTTCCGAGGTTTCGGTTAGAAATTCACTTAAGAGATCATCCATCGCTGCGTCTCCAGCATATAATATTATTTTCGCGCACCTGCGCGTTTTGTTCACATGGTGACGATGGCCCTGAATATGAAGGGGAAAAAGAATAAAATTCGGACTTTTTCTTCCCAGATCGGCTTTCCCTGCCAAGGCGGGATCTTCAGGAAACCGTCACTATCAACGAATGTTGGGAGTGTTCCCGAATTTTCAAGCTCATACCCTGAATTAAGGCAAGCTGGACGCATATATGCGCCAGGACATTTCGTACCGTCAGGTCGTCATGGCTAATATCAGGGGATAATCCTGGTTGAACGTCCTCCCGCACCTGGCATCTGTCGCCTTCAAGCTGAAGCGATATCGCCGGTTTTTCGCATTTCGAGGAAATTTCCAGGGAAATCGTGCCTTTTCGCGGGAGGCAATCGGCGCAAAACAGGATCAAATTCAGCAGGAGTTTACCCATATCCCGGCCGATTTCGGCCTCATCGGCCGCGCCGGTGCCGGTCCATAAGACTTCCAGGCCCTTTTCTTCGGCAAAAGACCCCGCCAAGGCCTTTATTTCGCCCACCCGGAGGGATTCCCGGTCGCTACCTGCACCAAAGGCCACCCGGAAATAGCCGAGCCGGTCAGCGGCCTGGGTCCCGCTTCGTTTCACCAGACCCAAGGCATCTTCGAACATGGCCGGATCATCGCCCTGGAGAAACTCCAATCCATTGTTAATGGCGCTGACCGGGCTGATCAAATCATGGCACAGCCTGGAACAGAGAAGCTCGGCAACGCGAAATGAAGAATTTGCGGACATGCGTCCTCCGGCGGGAAGTCTAGGGTGGAGGCTTTTTATATCCTGACAACGTATCAGAAAAAACACCGGAAGCTGATGAAACCCCGAGAATATCATTTGATAGCAGGCCCGAGGCGGCCTATTTTTGGAACTCAGGCAGCTCACTGGGAAGTTTCTGAACATGGATACGGTATCCGGCGACGACGGTACGGCAGCCCCGGAAAATGCGCGGCGGCGGCGAATTGGCCATCCTAAAGGCCGGCAGGTAGATGCCGCCGCTTTGGATCAGGTGCGTTCGTTGCTGGGAAATAGCCCGCGCCGCCGGGATATGTTGATCGAGTATCTGCATTTGATCAATGATACTTACGGTCATTTGTCAGCGGCCCATCTGGCAGCGCTGGCCAAGGAAATGTCCTGCGGCCAAGCAGAGGTGTACGAGGTCGCGTCCTTCTATCATCACTTCAAGATCATCAAAGAACAAGAAGAGGCTGACAAAAAGCCACTCTTGCGGATTTGCGACGGGATCGCATGCGAAATGGCCGGCGCAAAGGAACTGGCTGAAGAACTCGAATACAATTTAAGCGACGCCGTCACGCTCGAAAAAGTGCCCTGTGTGGGTGCGTGCAATTGTGCGCCCGTCGCGGTTTATGGCCGCCGGCAGATTCCAGAGGCGTCGGTCAAGGAAGTGGGCGTGGCGCTCGAAAAGCAAGATTTTGACGCGAGAGTTCCAGATTATCAGAACCTGGAATCTTATCGGCAGGAGGGGGGATACGAAAAGCTCTCTGCCTGTCTGGCGGGCCAAGCTCCGCGGGAAGAAGTAGTTGCGGAGATTGAGAAATCAGGTCTCCGCGGTATGGGCGGGGCCGGCTTCCCGGTGTTCAGGAAGTGGCAGTTCTTGGAGGGATCACCCAAACCTCGGGCAATGGTAGTAAACGCAGATGAGGGAGAGCCGGGCACGTTCAAAGACCGGCATTGCTTTGAGACGTCACCGCACAAAGTGATTGAAGGCATGCTGATTGCCGCCTGGATGGTGGAGGCCGTGGACACCTACATTTATCTGCGGGACGAATATCCGCAGGTGCACGACATATTACGCGCGGAAATCGCGGCCGTGGAGGCGGCCGGGCTGAATGGTGATATCCGCATCCATCTCCGGCGGGGCGCGGGAGCATATATCTGCGGTGAGGAAAGTGCGCTTCTGGAAAGCATTGAGGGAAACCGGGGGCTGCCCCGGAACCGCCCGCCCTACCCTGCGCAAAAAGGACTATTTGGTCGGCCGACGCTGATCAACAACGTGGAAACCCTCTATTGGGTGAGCGATATCCTGAACAAGGGTGCGGATTGGTATCAAGGGGGAGGCCGGCCAAGATATTATTCGGTGTCGGGCCGGGTTAAGGAGCCCAAGGTGGTGCTGGCGCCATCGGGTATCACCGCAAATGAGTTGATTAACGACCATTGCGGCGGCATGGCCGACGGCCACACGTTCAAGGCCTATCTGCCAGGCGGCGCGTCCGGGGGAATACTGCCCGCTAGCATGGCGGACCTGGCGCTGGACTTCGGTGTTTTGGAAGAGCACGGGTGTTTTGTTGGATCGGCGGCAGTTGTGATTTTTTCCGATCAGGACAGCATTGCCGACGTGACCAAGAACCTGCTGCACTTCTTCGTCGATGAAAGCTGCGGGCAGTGTACACCATGCCGATTGGGCTGTGAAAAAATGCTGGCTCTGTTGGACGCGGATCAATTGGATGAGGCCTTAATTGGTGATCTATCGGAAGTGATGCGGGATGCCTCCATCTGCGGGCTCGGCCAAGCCGCCCCAAATCCGGTGGCTTCGGCGCTGAAACATTTTAGGGAAGACTTGGGATGAGCGAAGCGGTGACATTCACCCTGGACGGCGAAGAGGTCGAGGCGCGGCCGGGCGAGAGTATCTGGCAGGTGAGCAACCGGCTGGGCGGAAAAATCCCGCACCTCTGTTACCGCCATGCGACTGATTACAAAGGCGACGGCAACTGCCGGGCCTGCGTGGTCGAGGTGGAAGGAGAGCGAACCTTGGCGGCCTCCTGCATTAGACAACCCTCCGAGGGCATGGTGGTGAAGACCGGATCGGAACGGGCGGTGAAGGCCCGAGAGATGGTGTTCGAGCTGTTACTGGCCGATCAGCAGGAACCGGAGGGTGACTTCCGAGCTTGGCTGGACACTATGAATATCGCCGAAAGCCGTTTGCCGGCGCGGGAAGCGGTCGCGGCGGATGCCAGCCATCCGGCAATCTCCGTCGATCTCTCCAAATGCATTCACTGTCAGCTCTGTGTTCAGGCCTGCCGGGATATTCAAGGGAATGACGTCATCGGCATGGCGGCGCGCGGTGCGCACAGCTCCATCGTGTTTGATATTGGTGATCCGATGGGTGAAAGCACCTGCGTGGCCTGCGGGGAATGCGTTCAAGTTTGTCCGACCAATGCTCTTCTGCCGGCGCCTGAGCGTAAAGATGCATCTTTAATTTCGAAAGCCGACAAGGTTGTCGACAGCGTCTGTCCTTATTGCGGGGTCGGCTGCCAGGTTCAGTTCCATGTAAAGGACAACAAGATCGTTCACGTGGAGGGTAAGGACGGACCAGCCAACCACGGGCGCCTCTGCGTGAAAGGCCGGTTCGGCATGGACTACGCCAGCAGCGACCAGCGTCTCACGATGCCGATGATCCGCAAGGAAGATGCGCCGAAGCATGCCGATCTTGCCTTGGAGATGGATGATCCCTTCAGCCAATTCCGGGAAGCCACCTGGGAAGAAGCTTTGGACGCCGCCGCACAAGGGTTCAAAGACATCATTAGCCTCGTCGGGCCGAGCGGTCTCGCCGGCTTTGGTTCCGCCAAGGGCAGCAACGAAGAAGCGTATTTGTTTCAGAAACTAGTCCGCACAGGCTTTCACACCAACAACGTGGATCACTGCACCCGGCTGTGCCATGCCTCTTCGGTCTCCGCATTGCTGGAAACCATCGGCTCGGCCGCCGTGACGGCCCCGGTGATCAATTGTCTCGACTCTGATCTCATCGTCGTCATCGGCGCCAATCCGACAAGTAATCATCCTGTTGCAGCATCATTCATTAAAAACGCAGCTGAGGGCGGGGCGGAACTGGTGGTGATTGATCCCAGGCGCAACGGTCTCGGCGACTACGCCAACCATTATTTGCAATTCACGCCAAGCAGTGACGTGGCGTTGCTGAACGCCATGTTGAACGTCATCATCGAAGAAGAAATTTACGACCGGCAGTACGTGGAGGCCAACACGGAAGGCTTCGAGGCCTACGCCGATCACATCAAGGCATTCACGCCGGAAGCCATGTCGTCATTGTGCGGCATCGAGGCCGATGAAATTCGCACCGTCGCCCGCAAGATTGCCAGGGCCAAGGCCGCAATGATCTTCTGGGGCATGGGCATTGCCCAACACACGCACGGTACCGACAACGCCCGCTGTTTGATCGCATTGGCGCTAATCACCGGCCATGTGGGCCGCCCGGGAGCGGGTCTACATCCATTGCGCGGGCAAAATAATGTGCAAGGCGCATCGGACGCCGGGCTCATCCCGATGATGTATCCGGATTACCGGCTGGTCACCGACGCAGAGGCAAAAGCAGATTACGAGGAATTTTGGGGCACCGAACTAGACCCGGAAAAAGGTCTGACCGTCGTTGAAATCGTCAATGCAATCCTGAACGAGGAAATCCACGGTATGTACATCATGGGTGAGAACCCTGCCATGTCGGACCCGGATTCCCATCATGCCCGCGAAGCCTTATCGAAACTGAATCACTTGGTCGTACAGGATATTTTCATGACCGAGACGGCGGCCTATGCGGATGTGATCCTGCCAGCCTCCGCCTGGCCAGAAAAGGATGGCACCGTGACCAACACGGACCGACGGGTTCAAATTGGCCGCAAAGCCCTGGAGATGCCAGGCAAGGCAAAACAAGATTGGTGGATCATTCAAGAAATCGCGCAACGGATCGGCCTAGATTGGACCTATGACGGCCCGCAAGCTGTCCACGAAGAGATGCAAAAGTGCATGCCGTCCATGAGGCACATTCCATGGGCCCGGCTGGAGCGGGAAGACGCGGTTACCTATCCCTGCGATGACGAACAGACGCCGGGCCACGATGTTATCTTCGGAGACGGTTTCCCGACGGCGAGCGGCCGGGGCAAATTGGTGCCTGCGGGCATACTACCGCCCGACGAGATTCCGGATCAGAACTATCCCTACATTCTGACCACTGGCCGGTTGCTCGAACATTGGCATACCGGAGCAATGACACGGCGCGCCAGCAACTTGGCGGCAATAGAGCCGGAAGCGGCTGTCCATGTTTCGCCTGCTGACATGAATAAGCTGGGCCTTAATCCGGGTGATCACGTAAGTGTGGCGACGCGGCGGGGGCAGATTGAGCTTGCGGCCCGGGAAGAGCCCTCCGTGCCGGCGGGCCTGATTTTCATACCATTCTGTTATCAGGAAGCAGCGGCGAATATACTTACTAATCCGGCACTTGACCCCTTCGGCAAAATCCCGGAGCTGAAATTCTCGGCAGCCAAACTGGAAAAGGTCGCCAGCTGATTAGTCGGTGGATTTCCTGGCATGTTCGGCGAGGTAAACGCCGAATTCGTTTATTTCGTCAACGACACTGTCGAGAGCTTTTTCCTCTATGGTGCGATAGCGCCTTATCACCTCTTCGCCTAGAGGTGTCACACTGGCGCCACCACCGCCCTTACCGCCAGCGTTAGTGCTGATCACCGGCTCGACAAAATCGGTATTCATATTATCGACGAGTGTCCACGCTCGCCGGTACGACATTCCCATGCTCCGGGCAGCGGCGGATATAGAGCCGGTCTCTTGGATGGCTTCCAGCAGTTCCGCCTTACCGGGGCCGAGGGCCGTCGCCTGACCCAGCAAAATGCGTAAGCGAGGCTGAAGAGACTTTTGCCGTTCCATGTATACCTAAAGGCTGAGGTTTTGATATGCTCCGTCCCATCAAACCGGTGAACCGGTATGTCTGTCAACGGGGCCATATGAGAACATGGACAGCGAAGATTTATATGACGTGCTTTTGGCGGGGGTACCGGCTGCGCCCATCTGCCGGATCATGGTGGGAATCAACTGGACGTTAGTGGAAGGAGAGAGCGGTTGCGGCTTGGCACAAACGCCGAGGCGGGATGCACCCGGCTGTCAGCCGCTGAAACAGGCAGGCGATATCACGAAGATGGATCTTCGGACAGCAGCGAGCTGGGTACGCTCGGGCAATCCGATGGAAACTGCGATCGGGATGGCGGCCATTAATGCCGCGCACAATCGTTATGACTTAGTGGGAGAACGGGAGAATGGATTGGATGCGTTTTCCGACGTGGACGGCCCAGTCACCGTGATCGGCCGCTTTCCCGGCCTGAGCGAGAGGATCAAGGACCTTCGAATTATCGAGAAAGAACCACGAAAGGGAGAATATCCTGAAAATGTGGCGCGCGATCTGATTCAGGAGAGCGCAGGAGTAATCATCACCGCGTCCACTTTGGTGAACGGCTCGGCGACGGGACTGCTGGAAAAAGCAAAAGGAAAGAGAATAGCGTTGGTGGGACCCGGTACACCGTTGGCGCCCGGATTATTTGAGGTGGGGATTGAGATTTTAGCGGGATCGGTCATCGAAGATGTGGACGGCGCGATAAATGTGATCGCACAGGCAGGCGCGGTGCGCGGGCTCAAGGAGTGCGGCCGCTATGTAACCTTAAGAGCGGTGAGGTGAGCCTCGGCCTCGGCCAGGTCCTCCGGTGTATTAATGTTAAAGAACGGATCGATCGGATCGGTCGCGAAGTCGCAATGACTTAGTCTATGACGCGGTGTCCAGAGATCGATTTTTCGCACCTCTTCCTTTGTCATGGCCCGGCGCAGGTCGTCAGCCAAACTGACTTTCCAAAGCGCGCAGACCGGATGTGTCCTGCCGTTTGAGCGGGCGCAAACAATTTCAGCACCCTCTGATTCGGCAACGGCGAAGCAATCCTGCACGAAGGTGGCAGGCACAAACGGTGCGTCGCCGGGGAATGTCGCGATCCATTCCATCCCGGGATGATGGTCAGCGATCCATTCCATCCCGGTTAGAATTCCCGCCAAAGGCCCCTGCCCGCCCGTGATCGAGTCGGCGGAGACAGGCGCATCGAAGCTCGCAAACCTTGCAGGATCACCGTTGGCATTGATCAGGACCTCGGAGACCTGGGGCTTAATCCGCTCGAATATGTGATTCAACAGCGTCCGGCCGTTTAATTCTTTAAGGCACTTATCGCCGCCGCCCATCCGGCGGGCCTCACCACCGGCGAGAATAACCCCAGCTACGTCAGGCATCAGGCGTCGGCGCCTTTCCGCCGGAGATGCGCCGGCTCACCCAAATCGTCATCGGTGGCCGCGTCATATTCAATGCGATGCTGTCCGGCCAAGGCCACGAAGCGCTTGCCCCGTGCCCGGCCAATGAGTGTCAGGTTCGCCTGCCGGGCAAGTGCCACGCCCCAGGCGGTGAAGCCGGATCGGGACACAAGGATCGGAATGCCCATCTGCACGGTCTTGATCACCATCTCGCTGGTGAGCCGGCCGGTGGTATAGAAAACCTTATCTTCTGGCGGAATGTCTTTGAGATACATGTAGCCGGCAATCTTATCGACAGCGTTATGGCGCCCCACATCTTCCATATAGATCAATGGCCGGTCGCCCCCACACAGAACACACCCGTGAATCGCACCTGCAGTCAGATAGAGACTCGGCGCTGTATTGATCTTGTGTAAGAGCGTATAGAGATCGGAAGTTCTCAGCCGGACATCATTCGCCAGTTTGACGTCTTCGAATTTTTCCATCAGGTCGCCGAAGACAGTCCCCTGCGCGCAGCCGGACGTCAGCGTCTTCTTTCGTAACTTATCCTCGAAGTTGGTTTCCCGTTCGGTCCGGACCACAACAGTTTCAACATCGTCGTGATACTCAATCCCGATTACCACATCGTCGGGGAGCAGCATGTTCTGATTCACGAGGTACCCGACCGCCAGATATTCCGGATAGTCGCCAATGGTCATCATCGTGACGATCTCTCGGCTGTTGAGGAACAGTGTCAACGGTCGTTCCACAGTCACCGAAGCCGACACCGACTGGCCGCTCTGGTCGATCCCGTCCAGCCGCTCGGTTAGCCGGGAATCCTCCGGATTTGGAGAAACTTCAAATTCTTTGGTCAAGATTCCTGCCTGTCTGACACTCTTCAGATTCAGGCAGACTACGGTATCGGAGACGGGAAAGCTACTGTGCGAGGCTCCGCTCGTGCAGTTCAAATGCTGCTTCGAGCTGCTCCGTCGCTTCGCGGTTCTCCGTTTGGTTTCCACCGATCGTGGAGAGATCCACCTCCAACGCCTTTAACAGCGCCTCGGCTACATCCATTTTACCTTCGCCGCACGCCTGCGCATGGGCGGTTATAATCTTGTCACTTAATCGGCGATCCTGATCCGGCACGTTCTATCTCCCAATTCGGCTGGTGGCGTTTCGGCAAGTAAAGCCAAAAGCCGTTAAGACTGTTGTAACTAAATTGGTATTACCCTGCACTTTTCCAAGTAAAATTTGGAGGGACCCATGTCCACATCCGAATATATAAAAAGTGTCACCAGGCAAGCCGCGTTCCTGAACAAATTGATCCGGGAAGCAGAAACCATTGACGACGGCGAACGAGCTGAACTTCTACTCGGCATGGCCCGAGAGGAATCCGACAATCTGTCGAAATCCCTCCGTCATCACCTTTCCCGCGTCCACCAGAGACACAAGCTGAACGCGGCTTGATCCTGGTTTTACGGTTTTCGTCTAGAGGCGCTCCTTCAAGGAAATAACCGCCTGAGCAGGCGTGACAAAACCTCTACGCCGTACTATCTTAGGAAAGCGTTATATACGGCTGTGCCGAACGCTTTTGGTCCAGAATACGGCGAACATGACAAATCTGATCGACCCATACGGACGCCATGTGTCCTATTTGCGCGTATCCCTAACGGATCGCTGTAACTTCCGCTGTACCTATTGTATGGCGGAGAACATGACGTTTTTGCCCAAAAAAGACCTGTTGAGCCTGGAAGAGCTCGACCGGGTCTGCACGGCGTTTATCCGCGCCGGGGTAAATAAACTGCGTCTCACCGGAGGGGAGCCGTTGGTCCGCCGGAATGTCATGCACTTTATCGAAGATTTGAGCCGGCATTTGAGATCGGGCGAGTTGCAGGAACTGACTCTGACCACAAATGGCAGCCTGCTGGCCAAGTATGCGGATGATCTGGCGCGTTGCGGCGTCAAACGGATCAATGTATCGGTCGATACGCTGGATGTTGAAAAATTCAAGAAGGTTACCCGCTGGGGCAATCTTCATGAAGTGATGGAGGGCCTGAAAGCGGCCAAGGAGGCGGGTCTCGAAATCAAGATCAATGCCGTGGCGCTAAAGGGCGTCAACGATACAGAACTTGATGAGATGGTAAGCTGGTGTGGCCGGGAAGGGTTCGATCTGACCTTCATTGAAACCATGCCGGTCGGCGAGATCGATGAAGACCGGGTCGATCAGTATTTGCCCCTCACGGTCGTTCGCGACAAGATCGAAGAAAACTGGACCCTGGACGACACGGATTATCAGACCGGCGGACCAGCACGGTATGCTGTTGTCCGGGAAACCGGCAAACGGATCGGCTTTATTACCCCCTTGAGCCATAATTTCTGTGAAAGCTGCAATCGGGTGCGACTAACGTGTACCGGCAAACTCTACATGTGCCTGGGGCAGGATGACTGGGCTGATTTGATGTCCCCCTTGCGGGAAGATCCGTCGGACCAAGCCATTATGCGCGCTATTGATGAAGCTATCGGCCGCAAACCGAAGGGCCATGATTTTATTATCGACCGGTCCGGCGCCGCGCCGGCGGTTGCCAGGCACATGAGTGTTACCGGCGGCTAGAATGACACTGCGTCACGAGACTGGCGCAGTGCCCCGTCATCGCTATACTCTGCGGCACCTTCTACAACAAGTTGAACCCTGATGGACATTTCGTCGATCGCGATTGAAGCCGACACGCACGGCCCCGCCCAGAAAGCGGCCGCCGCGCTGGAAGCTGCATGCCCGACGGTGCCGCCCGAAGAAGCGGATGTCATCGTCGCCTTGGGTGGCGATGGGTTCATGTTGTCCACCTTGCATAAACACATGAAAGACAATACACCGATCTTCGGGATGAACTTGGGCTCGGTCGGCTTTTTGATGAATGAGTTCAAAGTAGACGGATTCATGGAGCGCATTCAAAGAGCCGGTTCCATCGAACTCCATCCCTTGGAAATGACTGCGGAAACCCTCTCCGGCGAAAAGATCGATGCTCTCGCCATCAACGAGGTTTCGTTGCTGCGAAGCGTGCGGTATGCAGCCAAGATCAAAATCAAGGTCGACGAGGTTGAGCGTCTGGAAGAACTGATTTGTGACGGGGTATTGGTGTCTACGCCAGCGGGCAGCACAGCCTACAATATGTCGGCGTATGGACCGATTGTCCCGTTGGGCGCGGAGCTCTTGGCGCTGACGCCCATTAGTGCCTTCCGTCCGAGACGCTGGCGCGGAGCGCTCTTGCCCAGAAATTCCGTCGTGACGTTCGAAATTCTGGATGCCGAATTGCGGCCGGTTAACGCGGTCGCTGATTTTACCGAAGTCAGAAACGTTATTCGTGTAGATGTGCGCGAGAAAAATTCGGTGTATTCGACATTGCTGTTCGATCCGGAGCACAATCTGGAAGAACGTATTCTAAAAGAACAGTTCCAACCTTAGACATCACTTTACGTCTGCCCCGATCGCGGCGCTCACCGACGAAAACCCATCCCGTTTCAGTAGGTCCGACAACTCCTTGGCCAAGCGCATGGCTAAATGCGGCCCCCGATAGATCACCGCCGAGTAGACTTGCACTAAGCTGGCGCCGGCGCGAATTTTTCGATAGACATCCTCGCCCGTGAAGACCCCACCGACCCCGATCAGAGGCAGCCGACCCTCCGTCAACCTATACATCCTAAGTAGAGCGTCCGTCGATGGCGCCATTAACGGACGCCCACTCAATCCGCCACTCTCCGCGCGGAAACGGCTGACCAAACCCTCTGGCCGATCAACCGTGGTGTTGGTGGCGATTAAGCCATCGATCTTGTGGGCAATGGCTGCCTCCGCCACCTCTTCCAGCCCAGCATCATCCATGTCGGGTGCAAATTTGAGCAATAAGGGTGGCTGCTTAGGCGCTGATGCGCGAGCCGCCATGACGGCAGTCAGTAGCACCTCAAGGTTTTCCCGGGACTGTAAATCACGGAGACCTGGCGTGTTGGGTGACGACACGTTCACCACCAAATAGTCGGCGATCTCCGAAAGCTTCGAGACGCCGGTCACATAATCCGCGACGGCATCGGTGCTATCCTTATTCTTGCCGACATTGGCGCCGATAATCCCCACCGGATTGCTCGATTTTGCTCGGCTAAAGTTTTTGGTGAATTCGTCTAGGCCTTTGTTGTTAAAGCCAAGCCGGTTGATGACGGCATGATCTTCAGCCAGCCGAAATATACGAGGTTTGGGGTTGCCCGGCTGCGCCAGCGGCGTGACCGTGCCGGCTTCGGTAAAACCAAACCCGAGCCCGGCCATCTTACCGGCGACTTCCGCGTTTTTGTCGAAGCCAGCAGCGAGGCCAATGGGAGATAGAAATTCCAAGCCGAATGCACGGGTGCGCAACACCGGATCAAACGATCCGCGAGCCTGCGGCACCAAACCGTTTTTAATGCCCCAAAGCGCGAGGTGATGCGCTCCTTCGGCAGGAAAATTGAAAAGGACCGGCCGGATCAGCCGTTCATAGAAACTCACCGCGCCACCATTGATTCGAAACCTAAGATCAATCTAGCCAATGCAGAGCGGCAAAACAATTTAAGTGATGAGAACCGTTCAAAGTTCCGGCTGAATTTCTTTCCCCGCCGGTCCGCGCCCCCAACTCCGCCCGGCATCAATGATACAGGCCCATTTGGTCCCGGACTGAAATATTCGGGTTTGGAGAATTGTCCAATTCCAGAAGGTCTACAAGTACCTTCAGGGTAAGGTCGATCAGCCGCGAGGCGACACCTTGCTACGCCTCGCCGATGTGCTCGGCGTTTCGGAGGTGTGGCTCCGCTCAGAAGTGGGCCCGGCGATGGTCACCATCCCTGTGGTCGGCCGGGTCTCCGCCGGCGAAAGCTTTATTCCCATCGACGACAATCCCCAGGGCGGCGGCTTTGAGGAGCTTGAGTTCTCCCTCGACGACGCCGACCCCATCGCCATCGCGGTCAGGGGGGAATCTATGTTACCGGTCTACCGGCCGGGTGATTACCTGCTTTGTTCCCGACGCCGGGGCACGGAAATCACCGATTGCCTAAATAGGGACTGCGTGGTCAAAACCGAAGAGGGCGAGGGCTATGTCAAAAAACTGATGGCCGGCGCCTCTCCCCATACCTTCAACCTGATCTCCTACAACGCGGCCCCCATTGAAGGCGTCAAACTCCTGTGGGCCGCCCCCATTATCTGGGTGCGCCGGGGCTAATTCCGCCCGGTCGCTAATTACCTCCCCTTGAACAGGACTGATCTCCGGAAAATATTTCCACCACTCATAGTTTTTAGTGGAGTCCGGTATGAACAGGATCAGCGCACGGTTTTATCTGGAGCGGCAGTATGACGGCCCCTGCCCGATGAGGGCGTCTTCTCCCCGGTCCGCGCCGACCGCGACGCACTTGAGCACCGCCGGGCGCAGATTGAAGTGCGGGACTATTCCATCAATGCCCGCCGGCTGATCCGCTGGATCCGCAAGGGCGGCGACAGCCGAAACTCACCGGAACTGCGCAAGGAATTGCAGTTTCTGTTGCGCCAGCGCGGCCGCTGGAAACGGCATCTGCGAGGGTTAGGAGATTATAGCTAATGCCGCCATCCGGCCCTTCGGGCCACCTTCCCCCGCGAGGGGGGAAGGCCGGCTCACCGGCAACCAACATCACCTCCCCCTATGACGGGGGAGGTCGAGAAACGCTTCGCACTTCGAGGGTGGGGGTGGGCTCAAATAATTCGTAAAATACACAAAGAGACGATGGGCAGAGCATCTCTGTGCTCTCTGTGTGCCCGGTGGTTAAGTAATATGGGTGCGCGGATCATACCCGGAACGGGTCCGGGCACATGGCCCGTGCCTGCCTGCGCGAAGCCGAGGCTTCGCTTCGGCGAAGGCAGGGATGACTAAGCTATTTGATCTTCCCCAATCTCGCCTTGGCATAGGCTACAAGGTGATCCCGCATAGCCTTGCGCTGCGTTTCGGCCTCTTCCGGGGTCCAGTCACGAAAGCCCTTGCCTACTTGCATGCCAAGCTCCCCGGCAGCGACTTTGTCCCGCAGCAGTTTCTGCGGCGCGTCCGAGGCATCCAGGTCCGCCAGCAAGGTCTCGTGAATATCCAAGGTCAGGTTGAGCCCGACCAGGTCCGAATTTTCCAACGGCCCCATCACCGCCAGGCGCATGCCGAACCCGTCCTTAACGACCTTGTCCACGGTCTCCGCATCGCACACGCCATTTTCCACCAACGCTATGGCCTCCCGCTTTAGAGCATGCTGCATTCGGTTGCCGATGAAACCGGGGATGTCTTTTTTGGCGTGCACGGCCGTCTTGCCGATGCCGTTCAACAGATCGAGCATCCTCGTCACAATCGCCGGATCGGTTTTCTCTCCCTGGATAACCTCCACCAACGGCACCAAATGCGGCGGGTTCCAAAAGTGCGTACCTACGATCCGTTCCGGCGCACAGGCCTTGGCGGCGATCTGGGTGATCGGCAAGCCGGATGTGTTGGACGCCAGGATGCAGCCCGTCGGCGCAGCCTCGATCAACTCATCAAACAGGGTTTGTTTCAGTTCTAGCTTCTCCGGCGCGGCCTCGATCACGATTTCCGCATCGACTACGCACTCGGCCAGGCTACCTGCAGCTGACACGTTTTCAGCCAGCGCCGCGTCTAGTTCCAACAGTTCGAAGATTTCCCGGACCCGCGCCGAGAGGCTTTCCAGCGCCTCCGCATTCGGATCGCTCACCCGCACCTTATGCCCGGCGGCGGCAAACACCTGGGCGATGCCGTGGCCCATAAGCCCGGCGCCGATGACCGCGATGTTTTCCTTGGCCAAGCCGCCTTACCCGGCGGTAAAGCCGCCGTCCACGTACATGACCTGGCCGGTGCAGAAATCAGAGGCCGGCGACAGCAGATAGAGCGCCATGCCCATCAGGTCATCCACCTCGCCCAGCCGGCCCAGCGGAATGCGGGACAGGGACCGCGCCTTGGTGGCCTGGCCCAGCTCGTCATCGCCGTACATCCAGGCCGTCAGGTTCGACCGGAACACGGTCGGCGCGATGGCGTTCACCGTGGTGCCGTACTTGGCCCATTCCGTGGCCAGCACCCGGGTCAGGCCATCGGTCGCGCCCTTGGACGCGCAATAGCCCGTATATCCGGAGATATTGCCGTGCCGGCCCCGCACACTCGACATCAGAACGACTTTGCCCTTGATCTCGTTTTCGATCCAATAGGTGCCCACCGCCTTGGCCATGAACCAGGCGCCCCGCACATTGGCGTCCATCACGTCCTGCCAGGTCTCGTAATCGAGCTCGTGGATGAAGCCCGCCTTATTGTAGCCGGAGCCGACCGCCAGCATTTTGATCGAGCCGAAATGTTCCAGCGCCGCGTCGCGCATGGCTTCAGCATCTTCCAGACTATCGGGCCGGCGGACGATGTATTCCGCTTTGCCGCCCACGCTCTCCACGTCCTTTTTGGCCTGCTTGAGCTCGTCCTCGTTGCCGGACGCCAGCAGCACATTCGCCCCTTGCGCGCCCAGCACCACGGCGATGCCGCGGCCGAACGCACCCGACGCGCCGGTGACAATCGCGGTCTGGCCCGACACATCGAACATCTTGCTCGGATCCCGCATCCAGTCTGTGACCGCGCCGATTTCCCCGTCTGACATACTCTACTCCCTGAAAAGAATGATCGTGATTAGGCCGGCTCGAAGCGGAACTTTTGTTCCGGATCGACCACCGCCAGGATACGGACACCACAGCCGTCACCGCCTTCCCAGCGCCACGGGAAGCACATGAAGGTGCAGCGTTTGCCGGTCACCGCGTCCAGATCGCCGCCGACATTTTCCACGCCGGGAATGCCGCCGCCGATCATCAGGGTCTTGTGCCCGTCTTCCCAGCGGGGGAAATCTTCCTTCGGATCGCGGCCGAACAGTTCCTTGTACTCCTCGATCAGGTGCGGATGCGTCGGGCCGAGGCCATGATCCACCAGCTTGGTCGCCATCGGGTGGTCATTGGACTGCACGTCATAGCCCACCAGCTTAACCTTCTTATCGACAAGCCACTGCGCGCCCTCGGTATAAATCCCCGGCGAATAGGCAAAGTATTCATCCGTATCCGCCATGCGCTTGTGCATGCCGGTGTTGATGAACACCATATCCCCTTCTTGGATTTTCGGTGTGGCGTTCTCCAGGTCCTCCGGCGTGATCACTTCCCATTTCGATTTAGGAATAGAGACCGCGACGCCGGTGCCGAAGAACCGCCAGAGCGGATAGTCCATGATATGGGGCGTGTTCTCGGTCACATGGATCGGCGCATCCATATGGGTGCCCCGGTGCATGATGCCCTCGAACTCGGTCTGATAGATTCCGTCCTTGGCGTGGAACTTCTTCACATGCACGTTGACGCCGGGGGTCGACGGCCATTCCGGCATGTGGTGCCCCCAAGGCTGGCTGAGGTTATAGATTTGCAGACCGGCCGCGTTCGCCGCCTGGGTCATGACGTCGGGATTGCTGACTTCATCCATCTCAATTCTCCTCCGTGCCGGCGTCGATCCGGGCTGTGCCGGTCGGATCGGTCATGGCGACAAACCGAACCGGGCAGGCATCGCCGTGCTTCCAGTTCCAGGGCGTGGCCAGCATGGTCGCCCGCTTGTTCAACAGGTCATCCACATCGCCGCCCACCTGTTCGATAGTGGGGATATTCGCGCCCAGCAATATCTTGTGGGCCGGGTTCCAATCGGGGAAGTCCTCGGTCGCACTGCCGCCCGTCGTTTCCTCATACTTGGCGATCACCCGGTTCATCAACGGCCCGCCCCGGTGTTTGCCGAGCGACGTCGCCAGCGGATGATCCACTTGCGGCGTATCCACCCCGACCAATTTGACGCCTAAGGACACCAGATACTCCGCCGCGTCGGGCGCGAGCCCCGGCGAGTCCCCGAAATATTCCAGCGCATCCGAATATTTGTGATGCCAGCCGGTGACGATGACCACAAAGTCGCCGGCCTGCACACCCGGATCGGCCGCTTTCAGATCGTCGGCGGTGACCATCTCCCACGGACCCTTGGGGATCGACAAGATCACCCCATTGCCGAACAGGCTGTCCAGCGGAATATCGGCGCAGCCGGCGCCCCCCTGGATCAGATGGACCGGCGCGTTCATGTGGGTGCCGGTGTGCATGACCATCTTCAAGCGATGGGTCATCACCCCGTGCTGGGCATGCTTGACCGAGCGATACATGACCACGTCGTCATTGCCGGGCAGGGACGGCGCCCCATGGCCCCAGACGTGGCTCAGCTCGTACATGTTCAAGCCGGAATACGGATCGGTGACAGCGTTCATTTTACCCCTGGTGCCCTCTGCTTCGTGTCGCATGTGTCGCGGCGTTTTGGCCGTTTTTCTTCTCCGCCGAAAATTACACCAACGGATGCCCAGGGTCCACCACCCCGGCGAAACCCGCAGACTTCCGGGGTGTGCAAGGCAAACGCAAGTCACCGCGCATACGGGGACGCTTTTTCTGCATTTTGTCCGAAAACACGACCGGAATATTTGCTATAACAGCCGGGTGGGAGAGATACGCCCGGATTTTGGAATATAATTCCATCTTCGGAATAATTTTAGACCTCAGTAAGGAACAACAAATGAGTGATAGAGACGAAACTTCCCCAGAAGAAATCAAAAAAGGATACGACAATTACAATGAAATACAGGCCCTGAAAGAGAAACGCGACAGCTTAAGATGGCAAGCCAGACGACTTCGACAAAGATATAATTCAACAAAAAACCCAAGTTCGAGAGAGGCTATTGAACTGGAGTTGGAAAAAATCAGAGACGAACTAGAGAATATTCAGAAACAAATTGAGGACTTAGAGGGCTGGGTTTAAATCGGCTGGATTCACCTTGGCTGCTGCTCAAAGTATCCGAAGAGGTCAGCGAGATACTTCCGCACCTGCTTCGGATAATCGGCCTTGATGGCGATGCCTTCGGCCCGGTCGATGGCTCTGAGCGCGATGGTACGCGATAGGGTCAACTTAAGTTGACGGGTAGCCAGTTTCGCCGCCTCGTGATCAAGGGCGGCGGCTACCATCGTAAACGCGGTCAACTCCACTTGTCTGTTTGGATGGTCAATCTTCCCATCTCGGAGTTCCCGGCTGAGATCAAACAGCAACTCACCGCTGCCGACAAAGTTCGCGGCTTCGTACCAGTACAAAGCCTTCGCGTCATTGCGAATGTCTGCCGGACCTGTGTGATAGAGCCGGGCCAGCAAGAACGCGTGCCGGCTTGCGTTCGGACTGGTCTCCAGCAGGCCAATCCCGCGCGGCATATCCCGCGCCACCCCTTCACCATAAAGATACATCCGCCCCAAGGTATCCGCCGCTTCCCCGGACCCGCCGGCTATCGACTTTTCATAAAGAAGGACAGCGCGAGGCAGATCGGCCGGACCGCCAATGCCATAGCGATACATGTTTGCGAGGGGGTAGTATGCCGCCATCTCTCCACGCGCCGCCGCCTGTACCAGCCGCGTTCGCGCCTCGGCATAGTTGGTCGTGTTGCTGAGCAGCATAATACCGATAGCCAGATCGGAATCTGCTGCCGATGCTTGATTGTCCGGCAAACCTGTCATGCTCAGCATCAAGGAGAGCATACCTACAATCGCTAATGGCATCCTCATGCGGACCATCATTTCCTAGTTCGGTGAGAGAGAAGCTATTTTCATACCACCTATGCACCGGCCAGAGGCCCGTTTACCCGATCGCCACGCATTCAATCTCGATATCGAACGGCATCGGCCAAGCGCCGACTGTGACGAACGTGCGGGCCGGCGGGTCTTCGGCAAAGAACTCCCGGTAAACACTGTTGATTTGGTGATAGTAGCCGGCGTTCGCCGCATAGACCGTGGTCTTCACAATATTATCCAGGCTGGATCCAGCGGCCTCCAGGATGGTCCGGATATTCTCCAAAGACTTCCGGGTCTGGACGAGAATATCCCCCTGGACCAGCTCGCCGGTGTTGTAGTCCAGCGGCGGAATGCCGGAGACAAAGATAAAGTCCCCCGCCCGCGTCGCCATGGAGATCGGCACCAGCGGTTTACCATCTTCGCCTAGGGGTGTTTTCAACCCCGGTATCTTGATCACTTCCTTTTTCATGAGACCTCCCTTTTCAACTCTGTTCGAACAAGACATCATCGTATCAGACGCCGCCACGGGAAGGAAAACCAATGCTGAAATTCTCCGCCAACATCTCGCTCATGTTCCAAGAATACGAAAACCCGTTGGACCGGATCGAACCGGCCAAGGACGCCGGCTTCGGTGCGGTCGAGTTCATGTTCGTCTATGACCTGCCAGCCGACGAAATGATCCGCCGGGTGAACGAGGCGGAACTCAGCACCTCTATCGTCAATGTCGCACTCGGTGAGGGGGTGACCATGGGTCCGTTGATCGGTGCCGCGCCGGGTAAAGAGGATAAGTGGCGGGAAAATATCGCCGCCGCCCTTCCCTATTGCCAGGGCCTGAAACCGGAGGCCCTGGTCATCCCGGCCTTCACCCCACCGGAAGGCGTCAGTAAATCCGACGCCCTGGCCACGTTTAAGGAAAACCTGAAATACACCGGTGACGCTTTGGGCGAAATCGGCACCAAGGTCATCGTCGAGCCGTTGAACCCGAAGCTCCGGATCGGTGCGATCCTCACCTCGTGCGACGAAACCATGGAATTCCTAGACGAAGTTGGCCATCCCAACATCGGCCTCGAATACGACGCGTTTCATATGTACGTGACCGAGGATATCCCCATGGCTGACAGCGTCCGCAAGCACCTGCCCCATATCGGCAACATCCAGATCGCCGACGCGCCCGACCGGCACGAACCCGGCACTGGGGAGATCGACTACCAGGCTTTCCTGGGCGCGTTGGATGAGATGGGCTACGACAAATGGGTGGCTTGCGAATATACGCCCTCGGGCCCGACCCTCGACACCCTCGCCTGGCGGGAGCCGTGGGTGTAGGCGGCACCCTCCCCTGCATCATTATGCGTCATCCCCGACCTGCTAAGCAGTTGTCAGGTAACCCATAGTGGGGAGTGGGAGGTTTACTCGGGCAACACAGCAGACCAGCTACTTCACCCATCCACCACAGCGGTGACATCGATCTCGACCAGCGCGCCGTCTACGAGCAATGCATCAATGCCCACACAGGTGCTGGAGGCTGTCTCTGCTTCGCCATAGAAGTCCATCATCGCCTTCATGATGATCGGCCGGTGGTCCAGCTGAAGCCGGACGATAAAAATTCGTTGGCGCACGACGTTTGCCGGCGTCGCGCCCAGCTGGGCCAGGGACTGCCGGATCGTATCGTAGATGTATGCCATCTGCGCACCAAGGTCGCCCGGACCGACCAAATCACCGTCCTTGGTCGAGGCCACCAGTCCGGACAGGTGGATTGTCTTCCCGCCCTCGCTGGTCACCAAATTGGTGAAATGGGGTTTGTTATGTAAAAAGTCGGGACGGTGGCGTTCGATGGTCACGGAATTAGACATGACGGACGGTCCTTTTCTGATGGAGAGATCGCTCGGCAAACATTCGATAGCAAAACAAGCAGCATATCAAACAGCCGAACCACAACCTCATTGATACAGTCTGCATTTCAGACATCCCCCAAACATTTCGCTTGGGAGTCAGGGTACGGATGATGTAGACCTTGGCCCGGAACAATCGACCAACCAACATCTCGCCATCAGGGGCCGCTTGCCGTGAAGAACCACACCGTCAACGTCTATCCGTCCGAAAAACCGCTCGCCAAAGAAGACCAGCTCGCCTGGAAGATCGCCGCCGTCGCGTCCGATCCGGTCGCCATCGATGACGACGTCACCGACATGGTGATCAACCGGATCATCGACAACGCCTCGGTGGCCATCGCCGCCATCAATCGCCATCCGGTCGCAAGCGCACGCGCGCAGGCTCTCGCGCACCCCAGGGACGGCGGCGCGGCCATTTTCGGCGTGCCCAATGACCAACGATTCCATGCTGAATGGGCGGCCTGGGCCAACGGCACCGCGGTTCGGGAGCTGGACTTCCACGACACGTTCCTGGCCGCCGACTATTCCCATCCTGGTGACAATATCCCGCCGGTGCTGGCCGTCGCGCAGCAGATGAACAAGTCCGGCGCGGAGCTATTGCGGGGCCTCGCCACTGGCTACGAAATTCAGATCGACTTGGTGAAGGGCATCTGCCTCCATGCCCACAAAATCGACCATATCGCGCATTTGGGCCCGTCAGCGGCCGCCGGCATCGGCACACTGCTGGGCCTGGACACCGACACCATCTATCAAGCCGTTCAGCAGGCGCTTCATGTTACCGTCTCCACCCGCCAGTCACGCAAGGGAGCTATTTCCAGTTGGAAAGCCTATGCGCCGTCCCACGCCGGCAAGCTGGCAATTGAGGCCGTGGACCGCTGCATGCGTGGCGAAGGTGCGCCGTCCCCCATCTATGAAGGGGAAGACAGCGTCATCGCCTGGATTTTGGACGGACCCGACGCCAACTACACCGTGCCCCTGCCCGACGCGGGCGAGGCCAAACGGGCGATCATGGAATCCTATACAAAGGAACACTCCGCTGAGTATCAAAGCCAGGCGCTGATTGATCTGGCGTTCCGGGTCCGCGAGAAAATAAGCGATTGGGACCAGGTCGAAGCGATCAAGCTCTACACCAGCCATCATACCCATTATGTGATCGGCACCGGCGCCAACGATCCGCAGAAAATGGACCCCAAGGCCAGCCGTGAAACCCTGGACCATTCCATCATGTACATTCTGGCCGTCGCTCTGCAGGACGGCGAATGGCATCACGTGAAATCCTACGCGCCGGAACGGGCCCAGCGGGCAGATACAGTGCGCCTCTGGCACAAGATCACCACCGAGGAAGATGCCGCCTGGACCGAAATGTATCACGATCCGGATCCGGACAAGCGGGCCTTCGGCGGCCGGCTGGAGGTCACGTTGTCCAACGGCGAGACCATCGTCGACGAATTGGCCGTCGCCAATGCGCATCCCGCCGGCGCCCGGCCCTTCGCCCGGGACAACTACATCCACAAGTTCAAGACGTTGACCGAAGGCATCATTAGTGACACTGAAAGCGCGCGCTTCCTTGATCTCGTGCAGGACTTGCCGAACCTGTCCGCGACCCAAGTCGCCGACATCAATGTTCGGGTGGATGCGACGAAACTGACCTCTGCCGCCCGCGACAGTGAAGGGATTTTCTGATGCTGTTTGCCAAGAAGACCGCCGCCGAAAAACGCCAGGACCTCCGCGACAAGCTCGCCACCGGCAAGCTGATCCAGATGCCGGGCGCCCATGCGCCCATCGTCGCGCGCATGGTGGAGGAGATCGGCTTCGACGGGGTCTACATCTCTGGTGGCGCGCTGGCCGCCGAACTTTGCCTGCCCGATATCGGCCTGACCTCGCTCACCGAAGTGGCGCAGCGGGGACGGCAGATCGCCCGGGTCACTGATCTCCCCGCCATCATAGATATCGACACCGGCTTCGGCGAAGCGCTTAACGCGGCGCGCACCATCCAGGAAATCGAAGAGATGGGGATTGCCGGCTGCCATATGGAAGACCAGATCAATATCAAGCGCTGCGGCCATCTGGACAACAAGACCTTGATCGATACGACCACCATGTGCCAAAAGCTCCGCGCCGGGGCGGATGCCAAGAAAGACCCGAACTTTCTCTTGATGGCCCGGACAGACGCCAAGGGCGTGGAAGGCCTCGACGCCGCCATCGACCGGGCCAAGGCCTATGTGGACGCCGGCGCCGACGCGATTTTTCCCGAAGCTCTGATCGAACCCTCAGATTATGAAGCGTTCCGCAAAGCCATCGACGTACCGCTCTTGGCCAATATGACCGAGTTCGGCAAGACGCCGCTCTATACCAAAGAACAACTCGCCGAGTTCGGCTACAATATCGCGATCTATCCGGTGACGTCCCTGCGCCTATCCAACAAGGCCGTGGAAGACAATTATCGTCAACTCATGGCTGATGGAACCAACGACACGATCGTCGAAAAAATGCAGACCCGTAAACGTCTGTACGAAGTTTTGCGATACGAAGCCTATAACCAGTTCGACCAAAACCTGTATAATTTCAAACTCTAGATCCAACAAAACGTCAAATAGGGGAGACGGCACAGATGGCGAAACGGGCAACAAAGAAGAAAACGGCTGCAAAGAAAAAATCTGCCGCCAAATCCGAACCAAAAATCTACAAAGGCCTGGCCGGTGTCGTCACCGACGTGACCGCTGTTTCCAAGGTGATGCCGGAGACCAACTCCCTCACCTATCGTGGTTATGCGGTGCAGGACCTGGCCGCCAGTTGTTCTTTCGAAGAGGTCGCCTATCTCATCCTGATGGGTGATCTGCCCAATCGCCGTCAGCTCAACGCCTTCAAGAAGAAAGAGCGGGGTTTGCGCAAACTCTCCAAGGCTCATATCGACGTCATTTCCAAATTCCCGCGCAAAGCGCACCCGATGGACACGATCCAGGCGTCGCTCGCCTATCTCGGCACGACCGAAGTGGCCTGGGGCGGTGAATCGCTGGAAGACGATATGGAGCGCGCCATCAACATGCTGGCCAAGCTACCGACCATGGTCGCCACCGACTTCCGATTCCGTCAGGGCAAGCGCCGCATCGCGCCGCGCACTGATCTGTCCTATGCGGAGAACTTCTTCAACATGTGCTTCGGCACCATCCCGCCCAAGGAAGTCATCCGCGCCTTCGACGTGTCACTGATTCTCTATGCGGAACACAGCTTTAATGCGTCCACCTTCACGGGCCGGGTAATCGCCTCGACACGTTCCGACATCTACAGTTCGGTCGCCGGCGCCATCGGTGCGCTTAAGGGACCGCTGCACGGCGGCGCCAACGAAGCGGTGATGGAAATGATGAAAAAGGTCCGCACACCGAAGAATGCGGAGCCGTTCCTGCGTAAGGCCTTCGCCAACAAGGACTTGGTCATGGGCTTCGGCCACCGGGTCTACAAGCAGGGCGACAGCCGGGTGCCGACGATGAAGGCCTGCCTGGAAGATCTGACCAGATGGTCCGGCGACACCCGCTGGCTGGACATCTACAACATCATGGCCGACATCATGGTGAACGAGAAAGGCATCCATCCCAACCTGGATTTCCCGTCCGGGCCTGCCTACTACCTGATGGGCTTCCCGATCAATCTCTACACACCGATCTTTGTGATGGCGCGGATCACTGGCTGGGCCGCGCACTATTTTGAACAAAACGCCAACAACAGCCTGATCCGGCCCCTCAGCCACTATAACGGTCGCGCCCAGCGCAAAGTCCCGCCGATCGCCAAGCGGAAGTGAGGTCGCAAGGCGACGTCATGCCCCCATTCTAATGGCGTCACCCCCGAGTTGGCGGCAGCCAAATTCTTGGGGGCCAATGGACATCGGTGGCATGAATACCCGAGACTTGGTTCCGATTGACATCGGTCGGATGCGCGGGATTTACCTGCGGATCATGTGCCCGGACGTGATCCGAGTATTGTTCCGCGGGCCCATCTTATTACATTGGTCGTCACGAAACCGTCCTCTAACCCGGCCATAGACCTCCCAACAACCGTCATACGCGGACTGGCTCCGCGTACACAAGTATTGGAGGGAACATCAAATGCGCTGCGGATGGGTTTACATCATGACCAACAAACCGCGTGGCACCCTCTATGTCGGCATAACCTCAAACCTATCCCGGCGCATTTGGGAACATCGTACAGGCCAAATTGACGGATTCACCAAACGCCACGGCTTAAAGCGGCTGGTTTACTACGAGCAGAATCCGTTGATCTTGGATGCAATTCAGAGGGAGAAAACGATCAAACATTGGCCACGCGCATGGAAGGTCAATCTGATCCACGCCCGGAATCCCTGGTGGGACGATCTCTACAAGACACTGATTTGAAGGAACATGGACCCGCGGAACAAGTCCGCGGGTGACGGATAGAGGGTGTTTAAGAGAACGATTAATAGTGCCAACAACACCGTCGTCATGCGCGGGTTCATTCCGCGCATCCATTTTACTTAAACCGCAGGTATTATCACGTTTAAGTCTTCAAAACGATCACGAATCGTGCGACGAGAGCTACACAAACCATCAATCTCCAGCCTGGAGAAATAGCCCATGACTGAGTCGAACGTAGTGAAAAACACGCTCTCAACATTGCAATCCGCTTACAGGTTGACGAAGGACATTGCAGATTTAAGCGGTGCCCAAGCCGACGCGGCGAATATTTCTGAGCTCCAATCGCAAATTTTATCCGCTCAAGAAAGCGCACTCATCTCTCAACAACGGGAAACTGAGCTCGTTCAGGAAAACCAGCAACTCAAATCGCAAATCGCAGAACTCTCCTCGTGGGAGACAGAGAAACATCGCTACAAACTAACCGATTTTGGGGACTGTACGTTTGCTTACCTGCTGATCGAAGAGAAAGCCGACGGAGAACCGCCACATCGGCTCTGCACCAATTGTTTCGAAAAGAAATCCAAATCAATTCTTCAAAAGTTTAGCGCAAATGTTTACGGACAGGATATTTATAGATGCCCATCTTGTGAGCAAGAGTACAAGATTGGGATAAAATCTAATCGTAGTCCTAGTGTACTAGTTCGAAATCGACGCCCAAGTAGCTGGATGGGAACTTAGCTCCCCCTATTCCCTCAAAAACGCCTGGAAGCGGCGGGCGACGTCGCGGGGACCAACGGTGGGCCGCCCCAGCTCGTCGAGTGAGCCGGGAGTGATCCGTGCATGGATAAGCACCGGGCCAGTGGCGGCTTTGGCCGACGACATAGCCTCGGCAAAGCCTTCAACACTGTCCACGCCGAACGCTGCTGCATAGCCGCAGGCCACGGCAACGGCGGTAAAGTCCACATTCGCACTTACGGTCATCTGCCCGCCGGTGGAATCATGCACCCCATTGTCCAGGATCACGTGAACCAAGTTATCCGGATGATAGGCACCGACGGTGGCCAAGCTGCCCATCTTCATCAGCGCGGCTCCGTCCCCGTCCAAGACCACGACGGGCTTTTCCGTGTTGAGCGCGACACCAAGCCCCATGCCCGACGCGCAGCCCATGGAGCCCACCTGATAGATATGCTGCTTGCGGTCTTCGATGGTGAACAATTCCCGGCCGCACTTGCCGGTGGTGGCGATCAACGCCGTATCGTCGGAAACAAGCTCCAATACTTTTTCCAGCACGGTATAGCGGGTCGGCCGGTCACCGCCGGAGGCTAAATCGGTCAATTCCCCGCGGTCCCGCGCCGCCGTCGCGACATCGCCCAGCGCTTCCGGGCCCACGGTGCCCTTTTCCATAACCAGGCCGAACGGCAGATCGGTTTCCGCTATCACCGCCTCCATGGCGTCCAACAGCAGCACCACTTCCTCGGGCATCCGCGGGAAGGCCATGCTGCGCACCCGCATGGTCTCCAGCAACGACTGGGTTACCTGGCTCATGAGTTCGTGCTGGGGCTCGTCCTTCACGCCGGGCTGGCCGCGCCAGGTGGTGATCAAGAGGGTCGGAATGCGAAACGGATAATTCAGGCTGGTCAACGGATTGACGCAGTTGCCGAGGCCGGAATTCTGGCACATGACCACGGTCTTGCGTCCCGCCAACCAGGCACCGGCGGCAATCGCCACCGCTTCGCCTTCACTGGCTGCGCCCACATAGTCGGTCTTGTCCGAGGTAATCGCCCGGTTGATGAACGGCGTCAGAAATGAACACGGCACGCCGGTATAGAAGTCATACCCGCGCTCGCCCGCCGGCACGATGAAATCGTCTGCTTTGATCATAGGAACTTCAAAGCCTCCGCCAGATCGACGGCATTGTCCACGTCCAGCCAGTGGCCGGTCACGTAATGCACCCTGATCTCGGTCCCGCCGGCGCAGAGACGTTGAAATACATCAATCATCGATGAGGTTGCCAGCGCACCTTCGCTGTCGATCTTGTCGAGCTCCGCTGTGATTGCGGCCGCACCGGCCGCGCTTATCTTGGCCAGACCGATCCATTCGGCGTGAATCTCCTTCTCCCCGATATCCGCACCGATCTTCGACAAAACCACATTGTCGTTGCCCAGATAACCTGTGTTGAACGGCTCGGAACACGACATCAAGTCACGGGTTCGGGATACTGGGTCAGGGTCCTTCTCCCGCCAGAGGGCATCCGCCACTAGAACAATATCGCCATCCGCGTCCAAAAGGTCTTCCAAAATGTGCTGGCGAAAAAGGATGTCGCCATAGGCAAAAATCGTCGGTCCCGTTAGCGCATCGCGGGCCTGATTGAGGGATACCGCCTCACCCGTCTCGTCATAATTATCGTTATCGACAAAATCGAGGGATGGCAGGTTCACTGTTTCTTTCTTGTAGCCCCGGACTACCGTAATTTTACGCACCCGGCCTCGGTTGAGCGTGGTGGTCAACCGCCTGAGCAACGGCTGGCCCTGGATATCGATCATACATTTGGGGATGTCATTCGTAAGGTCCCCAAGCTTGCTGCCCCGAGACGCCGCTAGAATCACCGCGTTTACCTCGGGCTCACTCGCCGGTAGATAGATTTTCTCCGCCTCCGCGAGCTCCGCGTTTTCAGCCAACTCGAAGATGTCACCGACACTGGCAATTTTATCCTCGACCCCAATCAAGGATTGGTCCCGGTGGATGCGGCGGGACACCTCCCGCATGGCGGAGATGCCAGCACGGATATTGTGGTTGGCCCAGATCACCAACGACGCACCAGCCTCTTTGAACGCTTCCGTCGGCGTCTGGTAATATGTCGTCGGCACGATCACCACCGGGCAACGACGGTCCCACTCGCGGAGGAATTCCAGAATTTCCTCACCATCTCGCATTTTCGAATGAATCAAGATCCCGTCAGCCCCGGCTTCGTGATAGGCGTTGGCTCGCTTTAGGGCTTCGGCCATACCCCAGCCGGAAATCAGCGCTTCGACACGAGAAATCACCGAGAAATCATCATCCAGCTGGCTGTCCTTGCCGGCTTTGATTTTGCCGCAAAACTCATCGATATCGGCCAATGGCTGGCCATCGCCGATGAAAGAATTGGTTTTGGGGAACAATTTATCTTCGATACATATGCCGGCGATGTTGCGCTGACACAGTTTCTGGACGGCACGGCGCATATTGTTGAAGTTGCCGTAGCCGGTATCGCCATCCACCAGAATGGGGATGGTGGTTGCATCCGCCATAAACTCCAACACATCCAGCACCTGGGTCCAGGACGCCTCGTTACTGTCCCGAACGCCCAACGCCGCCGACATGGACAACCCTGATGCCCAGATACCCTTAAACCCGGCCTCCTCCACGATCTTGGAAGAAATGCCGTCATGGGCTTCCATAATGAATGCCACCTCGTCTGAGAGCAGCATTTCACGGAGTTGCTGGGTCTTGCTGGCATGGTCGCCGGAATTCAGCATTCTAGCTCCAAATTATTGATCTATATCAATATATTAAACTATCGATCCGGCGTATAAAGCTGGTTCGGGGGCGTGCGTCCAGTATTTTAGACCGGACACGTGGGAATTGCCCAGCGAATTTGTGTCAATTATGTTACCGCCATGCTGAATATTCCTGAGCTGAACCAAAATCAAATCGAGAAATTTCGGGACTTAGGTTACCTGACCCTGAGGGGCGCCTACACCCCTGACCAGGCTGAGTTGCTCCAGAATTGGGCGCAGGAACTCGCCGACAGGCCCGAAGAACCCGGCAAGCACTGGGTCTATCACGAGACTAGCCTAAAAGACGGCCAGTCGGACCTGATCAACCGAATCGAAAATATGACGCCGTTTCACGACGGCTATAAGGAACTAGCGGACAGCCTTATTCCTTCCGTCGGTCAGTTGCTGGGAGAACAAGCCGTTCTTTTCAAAGACAAGATCAACTTCAAAATGTCGGGGGGCGAAGGGTTCAAACCGCACCAAGATTCTCAGGCCGGTTGGGAAACCTATGCCAAGCACTTCATCAACGTGATGGTCTGCATTGACGAGGCGACTTTGGAAAACGGCTGCCTCCAACTAGCGCCCCGGCCATCAGCGGAACTGGTCGGTAATGAGTGGGAACCGCTGACCGAAGAACAGACGACCGCCATGAACTTTCAGCCTTATCCGACCGTGCCCGGGGATATCATCTATTTTGATTCTTATGCGCCGCATATGTCGGAGCCCAATCTTACTGACAAATCCCGGCGGCTTTACTTCGCTACATACAACAGATTGAGTGAAGGCGACCACCTCGCCACCTACTACGCCGATAAGCACAAGAATTACCCGCCGGACATTGAACGCCAGGCCGGCAAGGAATACGTCTACCGGGTATAACCCGCCTCGATCGCCGGGAGAATGTCCGTTTTCGCCCGTTCAACATCTTCGGGAAAATCAATCTCGATCCAAGGAATATCAGCCACATCAACCAGCGCGAGCCCGTCAGCCGGTGCTTCCAGCAAGACCTGTCGCATGGCGTCCTCGTAGGGGAAATCCAGATGCCCGGCGTCGATCCGCTGTTGCAGACCTTTGGCGATAGCTGGTCCGGCATCTCCACCTATCACCATGAAACCCGGCCACTCCCCGATAGTCTCATAAGAGAGGGTGTCCGGGAGTATCTTGGAAAACTCGACAACTCGGCCCGCCTCAATACAAATTTTCACCGGCTCCTCGCCTGCCTCGAAACTGGGATCATAAGGCACCACCGTTTTTCCGGTGGCGATCAACAACCGGGCAATCAGGTCCGGATGATAGAGGACGTCCGCATCCATAAACAGGACAGGTTCGCCCTGGCGCAGCACTTTTTTGGCGTGCCAGAGGGATACGCCTGACCCCCGATGAAAGTCCGGGTTTTTGATGGGCATGACCCGGTCCCCCACCCCCAGCCGATCAAGCTCGGCAAATATCTCATCAGAGCGGTAGCCGACCACCAGCTTCAACCGATCAATACCGAACTGCGACAGAACCTCCAAATGCCTTTCCAATAAACTCTTGCCGTCGAACTGCATGAGGCACTTGGGCGGCAGTTCGGGTCCGTCTTCTGCAAGACGGGTGCCGCGCCCGGCGGCCAGCATGACGGCCTGGAAGGCTTGATTGTTCATAAAGGATCCTGAATGGAGGGACCTAACTGAGATAGCCGTTTTCGGCAAACCAGCGGACAGAGTCAACAATCGCGTCCCTGGCCGGACGCGGCGCATACCCCAGTTTGGTGATCGCCTTTTGTGAACTGAAATACATAGGTTTCATTGACATCTTCACCCCGTCCACTGTTGTAAACGGTTCCTTACCCGTTACCAGACCGGCCCAAAGCTCGGAGATATAAGCAACCGGGAGCGCCACACCATGCGGCACCTGAAAGATTGGCGGCCTTTTCCCGGCGGTCTGGGTGATCATGGTCAGTATTTCCTTCAACGTCAGGTTCTCACTACCCAAGATATATTTCTGCCCGTCCTCGCCTTTCTCCAACGCCAAAAGATGCCCGGTGGCCACATCGTCAACATGTACGATGTTGAGCCCGGCATTCACATAGGCAGGTATTTTGCCTTTGGCCGCCTCCACCACCAGCCGGCCGGTGGGAGTCGGCTTAATATCGCCAGGACCCAGGGGCGCGGATGGGTTGACGATTACCACTGGCAGCCCTTCTTCGGCATTCATCTTTAATACTTCGGCCTCAGCCAGAAATTTGGATTTCTTGTACGCGCCCACCTTGCTATCAACTTCCGACGGCGTAGTCTCATCCGCTTCGATCCAAGGCCCGGCAAAGCCCAATGCGGCAACACTGCTGGTATAGACGATGCGGCTGATTCCGGCAGCGCCTGCTGCTTCCATCATATTCCGACTACCTTGGACATTGGTTCGGATCATCTCCTCCTTGTCCGGCGCCCAAAGGCGGTAATCTGCTGCGGTGTGGATCAGAACCTCGCATCCCGCACACGCCGTGTCCAATGAACCCCGATCGTTCAAATCGCCAAACACGATCTCTGGGTCCATATCCGCGAGATTGTTCCGTGGACTCGTATCCCGGATCATGACGCGCACATCGTCTCCTCGCGCGGCCAATTGCCGCAGAATCGCACCACCCACCAATCCGGTGGCGCCTGTCAGTAGTACTTTCAATCCGCTCCCCTTGGGCAAATTCGTGCAAAATTCTTCGCCGGACACTATCCTCCTTTATATTGAATTGACAGGATGGTGTTGGACGGTCATTTTCCGCCTCATCCGAAACCATCCAATGTGATCGGACAGATTTTGAGCAGCGATAAAACCAAACTCCGAGTCTTGTTGGCCCAGCCCCGCGGTTTCTGCGCGGGCGTGGAACGAGCCATCGAGATCGTCGAACAAGCGCTGGAGATTTATGGCCCACCGGTCTACGTCCGCCACGAAATTGTACATAACAAGCGGGTCGTGGAGACGCTCAGAAGAAAAGGCGCCGTCTTCGTTGAGGAAGTGAGCTACATCCCCGACGACGCGGTAACCATATTCAGCGCTCACGGCATTTCCGAGGCCGTGGAGAATGAGGCGCGCCGCCGCAACTTGCCGGTGATTGACGCTACCTGTCCCTTGGTCTCAAAGGTACACAAGGAAGGTCAGAACCACGCGTCAAGTAATCGGGACGTGATTTTGATCGGCCACGCGGGCCATCCCGAGGTTGAGGGCACCATGGGCCGCATTCAAGGTGGCGTACACCTGGTGACTGACGTAGACGACGTGCTCAATTTGGAAGTCAAGGATCCGGGAGAAGTTGCCTACGTCACCCAAACGACTCTCAGTGTGGACGACACCAGAGAAATCATCGAAGCACTGAAGACCAAGTTCCCTAATATTCAGGGCCCGGACGTGCGGGATATCTGCTATGCCACTCAAAACCGTCAACAGGCTGTCCGCTCAATCGCACCGGAGGTTGATTTGATGCTCGTGGTCGGTGCGCAAAACAGTTCTAATTCCAACCGGCTACGGGAAATTGGCGATGAACTGGGGGTCCCGGCCTATCTGATAGATGACGCCAATGGCCTTGATCTAAAATGGCTGGATGGTGTTGACACCGTGGGCATCACTGCTGGCGCCTCTGCGCCCGAAGAGCTCATCAACGAACTTCTCGACCGGCTCGAACAATACCGGGACGTTACCGTCGATCTATCCCAGGGTGTTGAGGAAAATGTGCGGTTTAAACTGCCCCCCGAAATCACCAAAGCGCAGGAAGCCCGCGCCCAATCCAGCGGCGTGAACTAAGCCATGGCGGTCCCGGCAATCCAACAGCTCCGCGTGGGCTCGTACATCTTAAATCAGCGACTAAAGGGCGTTGAAAAATACCCCCTTGTCCTGATGTTGGAGCCCCTATTCCGCTGCAATCTGGCCTGCCCCGGCTGCGGCAAGATCGACTATGAAGACGATATCTTGAACCGTCGGCTGTCCCTGGAGGACTGTGTCCAAGCGGTGGAGGAATGCGGCGCACCTATTGTCTCCATTCCCGGCGGGGAGCCCCTGCTGCACAAGGAAATGCCGGAAATAGTCACCGAGATCGTCAAGCGCAAGAAGTTCGTCTATCTCTGCACCAACGCGCTGCTGCTGGAAAAGAAGATCGATCTGTTCGACCCGACGCCGTATCTCACCTTCTCCGTCCACCTGGACGGACTCGAAAGCCATCACGACCACGCCGTCAATCAGGAAGGCGTATTCAAACGCGCTGTCAACGCAATCCGCCTGGCCAAGGACAAAGGCTTTCGGGTCAACGTCAACTGCACGCTGTTCGATCAAATGACGGCGGAGGAAACGGCCGAGTTCTTCGACTTCGCCACTTATGATCTGGGCGTCGAGGGCATCACCGTCTCGCCGGGATATGCCTATGAACGCGCGCCGGATCAGGACCATTTCCTCAACCGGGAAAAGACCAAGAACCTGTTCCGGGATGTCTTCCGCCTGGGCCGGCAGAAAGGCAGGAAATGGCGGTTCAGCCAATCCACCTTGTTCCTGGATTTCCTGGCCGGCAATCAGACCTATCATTGCACGCCCTGGGGCAACCCGACCCGCAACGTGTTCGGCTGGCAAAAACCGTGCTATCTGCTGGGCGAAGGCTATGCCCAGAGTTTTGGCGAGCTAATGACCACGACGGAGTGGGATAAGTACGGCACCGGCAATTACGAGAAATGCGCCGACTGCATGGTCCATTGCGGCTACGAGCCAACCGCCGTCACCGATACGGTCACCCACCCGATAAAGGCCCTGATGACCTTCATCCGAGGCATCGAGACCGAAAAGCCGATGCAACCCGACATCCCGCTGGGCAACCAGCGCGCCGCGGAGTTCATCTTCGAGGATGTGGTCAAACACGCCTCTGAATTGAGCGCGACCGAATCTGATACGCAAAGCAACGCGGCTTAGACGTAACTACTTGTTCTCCATCATGCGCCGAGTATTTTACGTTCCGTCATGCGCGGACCGGCCGAAGGCCGTGATCCGCGTATCCATGTTCACTTAAAAATGGATCCACGGGTCAAGCCCGTGGATGACGGAAAAGGGCGGTAACGCCCCCTCACTCCTCCTTAATCGCCGGGGTGAGCGGCAGAAACTCCGACATCCGCGCACCGGGATAAAACGTCACCTAGAACCCCAAGTAGATCTCACAAAAAAGCCCCGACCCGTCTCAAACTCGCGTGCGCGGCTTTCGAGCCACGGCTTAGGGCGATGAACCGGACAATGTCGCCGGGCCGGGTGACAAGACCGCCTAACAGCGCGCCGGGGCGCACCGTGCCGTCCGGATTGATCACGCCGGACAGGTTCACCGGCAGGTTCTGATCCGCCGTGTCCGAGATCGCCTTCACGCACAGAAAAGCTACACCGGTAGCCTGTGCCGCCCGCGCCACGCCCGCCGCCTCCATCTCCACGGCCAGGCAGCCGGTTGCCGTATGCAGCGCAGTCTTCTCAACCGGGCTGGTGATGATCTCTGCCGCCGAAACAACCCCGCCGGTATGCAGCGCCGGACCGTTCGCCAGTTCGCCCAAACGGCCCGCCACCGCCTCGACCCAGTCCGCCGGCGGCGCACCGATCGCCGCACCCGACGGGTCAACCACCCTATCCGCCAACACCACATCGCCGGCCTTGAAATCCGGCGACAACGCGCCGGCGAGGCCGAAACTGATCAGCCTTTCGCATCCCGACGCGATCAGGTTTCGCGCCGACCGTTCAGCCGCAGATGCGCCGATTCCGGCGACGGCGATCATATGATCATCGGAAAGAGAACCCGAGAGGCACTTAGCCTCGCTTTTAAGCGCGGTGATGAAACCGGTCTTGGCCACTACATGCCGTGGACAGGCCGTTGGGAATTTGTGTTCCGGAGGTTTTTGTAACGGGACAGCGCCAAGAGCGGGAAATACGCCGCATAGCCGTGATAGCGCAGGTAAAACACCCGCGGGAAACCGACCGCATTGAAATAATCGTCCCGCCAGCCGCCGTTCCCGTCTGTCGAGGAAATCAGATAATCGATGCCTGCTTCGACCGCCGTGTTCTCGACCTCGCCCGCCGCCATCAAGCCCAGAACCGCCCATGCTGTTTGCGACGGCAACGATGCTTTCTCCTCAACCCGGCGGTGGTTCCAGTACGAAGCACAATCCTCGCCCCAGCCGCCGTCTTCACGCTGCTTTGACAACAACCAATCAACGGCGGATCGCACGTAATCCGCACTCATATCCTCACCGGCTGCGTTCAGGGCGCACAACACTGACCACGTGCCGTATACATAATTCGTGCCCCATCTTCCAAACCAGGAGCCGTCTTTCTCCTGCTCCGCTTTAAGGTAATCGATCCCACGGGCGATGGACGGATGGGATCTATCGTAACCCACCTGGGCCAGCATGCTGATACAGCGGGCGGTGACGTCTGCCGTCGGCGGATCAAGCAAGGCGCCATGATCGGCAAACGGCATATGCTCCAAAAAGTAATATTCGTTGTCCGCGTCGAACGCGGCCCAACCACCACTATTCGATTGCATCCCGATGACCCATTCGACCGCCCGATCGATGGCGTGCTTGTACTTTTCGGGATCCTGACGATGCAGCGCCATCACCACCACCGCCGTATCGTCCACGTCGGGATAATAATCGTTGCGGTACTGGAACGCCCATCCGCCGGGACGAAGCCCTTTGCGCTTGACCGCCCAATCACCCACGACATCCAGGATCTGGCGCTCCTTTAGCCACTCACAAGGCGCAACCGCCGTGTCCTGGCCATCAGCGTTGGATTCAAGAATGGCGTGGGTCGCCAAACCTGTGTCCCAAACTGGCGACAGGCAGGGCTGGCAAAAGCCTTCTTCATCGTTAAACGTCAACAAACCGTCGATTGCATTCCGGGCGGTCACCACCCGAGGATCGTCTTTGTCGTAACCCAGTGCATCGAACACCATCAGGGAGTTTGCCATGGCAGGGAAAATGCCACCCAGCCCGTCTTCACCGTTCAACCGCTCCTCTACAAACCGCAGCGCCTTGTCGATGGCCGCGCGGGTCAAGAACTTGGGCACCAGGTGTTCGACCTTGCGGATCACCCGGTCCAGCCGCAGCATCACATTGCCCATCCAATGGCCGGTCGGGTTAGTGAGTGTATAGTTTTCCCGGTGGGGTGGATTGTGGAACAACTCGTCAATGCTGACGCCACGGGGATTCTTGGCCATCGGCCGAAGAGCCGTCAGCACCAACAGCGGCACGGTCACCGTCCGGGTCCAATAAGACACTTTGTTGATGTGTAGCGGGAACCAGCGCGGGAATAGCATGATCTCCACCCGCGTTACCGGCGCCGCGGACCAGGGCACCTGTCCGAACAAGGCCAGGGTCAGGCGGGTAAATACATTGGCGTTAACAGCGCCGCCATGGGCCAGGATCGCCTCACGCGCCCGCCGCATGTGCAACTCATCAGGAGAATCTCCGGCCAGCTTCAAGGCAAAATAGGCTTTGACCGAGGCGCTGACGTTAAAGTCGCCGCCAATATAGAGCGGCCAGCCGCCGTGGCGTTCCTGGGTGCGGCGGACGTAGTTGGCGAGCTTGGCCTCAACCGCATCGTCGATCTCGCCCAAAAAATGATTGAGTAGGATATATTCTGCGGGAATGGTGACGTCGGCCTCTAGCTCATACGCCCAATGCCCGTCGCTTTTCCGTGCGGCAAGCAGGTTCTTGCGGCCAGCGCGAATGGCGGCGTCTAAATCGCTTTCAGGAAGTCCGCTGGAATCCATGGTTGTTGTTGCACCCCGGCAAAGGGCAACTTCTACCCCTATGTTTTCAATAGCCCCATCGACGAGACACGTCACAATTCGTCGGCGACTAATTTGTCCCAAAGGCCGAAAAAGTCAAGGCTGCCAGCCTCTTCCGCCTACCAATAGCCGGAGATAACGGCCAAAATCTTTTGCAGCTTTGACATTGAAACTGGTTCGTCCAGCCGTAGCCAACCGCGCTGCCGTAGCATCTCGAATATTGTCCGATAAACGTGCATCATGATTCGCGCCGGTCGTACCGCCTTCCGGTCGCACTTAGACAGGATTGCCGCCGCTTCGGCATAACGAGCAGCGGTCGTTTCAGCCAACTCAAGACATGCCGCTTCCATCCCTGAAAGCCGGATCATCTCCGCTGGGGCCACACCTTGAACCCCGTGGCGAGTCAATAGATCAGCCGGCAAATAAACCCGCCCCCGCGCCGCATCTTCCGCGACGTCCCGCAAAATGTTGGTCAGTTGCAACGCCTCCCCTAGTGCCGTCGCCAGTTGATTCCCGATCTCCGGCTCCAGTCCGAATACCCTGTTGGACAGGCGGCCAACCGCACACGCCACCCGGTCGCAATAGAGCGCCAGCGCCTTTGCATCGGTCAGTTGCAGCGCCTCAGCCGCATCCGTTTCCATGCCATCGATGACGGCCAGGAAATCTTCCTTGGCAAAGCCATAGGTTTGCATGTGACCCGCCAGTGCGCGGCCGAGATCGGTTCCCGGTGTGCCGTCGTAGATAGCGGCAATTTCCCGTCGCCATTCTTCAAGGCCCGCCAACTTATCGGCAACGGTCGAAGGCTCATCTGCAATGTCATCCACCTCACGGCAGAAGGCATAGACCGCATACATGGCGGCCCGCTTTTCCGGCGAGAGCAAACGCATGGCCCAGTAGAACGAGCTGCCGGCGTTCTTGACCTTGGCCTCAATGGCCGCCGCCAGGCGCGCGCCGTCCGATTCTGATGCGTGCTGACTAAGCATCCGTCTCCCGAGTCTCCTCCCCATAGGACCGCCCTTTCCAGGCCATGTCCCAACCCGACCAATGCCTGAAGGCAGAGTCCAGTGTCATCAGAGTATAAAGCGATGCCGCCACCGGGAGAACCGGCGCGGTTATTATCGGCAGTCCGTAGAAACGCAAGGTTGGCGCATAGGCGAGGCTCATCAACGCCCAGGCCGTAAGGCCAAGTCCCCAAACCGAGGGGTCCTTCCCCGCCGCCGCTGCGGCGACCGGCCACATGTAGAGAAGCGCCATGCCGATCAGCGTGCCCACCAATTTCAGGAAAGAGTAATTCAGCTGGTTGAAGGCGGAGCGTGACACCATGGCCCAAATCTCCCCCAGCGCCGTATAGTCACGCAGGCTGTGGGACGACGTGGTGAGGCCAAGCCAGAGCGGCCCCTGCGGCTTCAACAGGTGCGCCAGCGAACAGTCGTCGATGATCTCGCCTTTAATCTTTTCCAGCCCGCCGACAGCCGACAACGCAGAGCTTCTCACCAGCATGGAGCCGCCGGCCGCCCCTGCGGTGCGGTTGGCCGGGTCGTTGACCCAGGTAAACGGATAGAGTTTCTGAAAGAAAAAGATAAACGCCGGGATCAACAACCGTTCCCAAAAGGTATTGCAGCGTAGCATGACCATTTGCGACGTCAGGACTGTGTTCTTTGCCGTAGCCGTGCCAACAAGGCCCCGTAATACATATGGCTGGTGCACGATATCCGCATCAGTGAACCACAGATAGTCTCCTTGAGTCGCGTTCACGCCCTGGTTCATCGCCCAGACCTTGCCCGCCCAGCCCATTGGTAATTCCGCTGCTGGGATGACGATTAGCCGTTCATCCCCATCCGCGGCGTCCCGTGCTTCAGCCGCCGTATCATCGGCGCTGTGATCGTCGACCACGATGAGCGAAAGCGCCCCCGGATAGTCTTGTTCCAAGATCGCCGCCACCGTCCGACCGATGGTCGTTGCCTCGTTCCGCGCCGGTACAATGGCGGTGACAGGCGGCCAGACCTCGGGTGCTTGGCCTTCGACGGTCTCGAACCGTTGGTCCGCCCGCCAAAAGCCACCCCGAAAGGCGAGCAGGCCCACCCACAAACCTAGTGAAACTAGGGATAGGCCAACGAAAATAGTCACGCGAATAGCCCCTTGGCGGCGCCTCTCACGCAGCAGCTCAGGTACTCACCTTTGGACAACGCCACGCGCCCGGCGATTGGATCTTCTTGCCGCAGTTTTTTGACGAGATGGTTCGCGATGTTAATGATCGCATGGGATTCCATCGCCAATCGCCGGCTGGCGAGACCGGAGGGCAACTTTGCGGCCATCGTCATTAACCCGGCCGTCCGGTCGAGGGCTTGACTGATCACCGTCCTTAGTCCCTCGTTGGAAAGATCCGCGGCCAAATCTTTGACTGTCACCCTTTGTGCAGCCATCCATTCGCCGGGCAAATACACTCGGTCCAGGGTTTGGTAATCCTCTTTGAGGTCCTGCAGGTGGTTGAGCACCTGAAGCGCATTGCACAGCGCATCCGACGGGCCGTAGCCAACCTTGGACCCGCCATGCAGATCAATCAAGTACCGCCCCACCGGCGCCGCCGATAAAATGCAGTAACCCATCAGGTCGTCCCAATCATCGTAGCGAAGCTTCACCGCGTCCTGCTTGAAGGCGGCAATCAAATCCAGGCAATGTTGCCGTGTGATCCCGGTTTCGGCCAAACTGTCCCGCATGCGGTGGGCTTTGTCATAGGCAGGATCGTCGGTCTCCTCGCCGGTGATCGCGGCGGCGAACCCGTCCAGCCGGCGCAGTTTTTCTTCCGCCGGAATCTCGGCCGAATCCGCGATGTCATCAATCGTCCGGGCAAATCCGTAGAAAGTCGCCACATGGGGCCGCAACTTGGCCGGCAACAACCAAGAGCCCACGGGAAAGTTCTCGTAAGCTTCGTCCTTGCCGGACGGCAGTTCGACATCTGTCGCAGTGGTCATTCCTCGGGCCTCAAGTCCTTGGTATCCATGAAGTTTTGATGACAGGCGGGGAGCATGTCAAATCGAGGCTGGCAAGTCCATCCGGCGCTGGTATAGTCCGCGCCAAAGGACGAATGAGATGAGCAGCGGCGCACCCGACATCACCAGACGCAAGGCCCGCGGGGTCGACGTGGCGGGCATCACCATCGGCGGCGATGCGCCCATTGTCGTCCAGTCCATGACCAATACAGATACCGCGGATGCGGCGTCTACGGCCCGACAGGTGGCTCAGCTTGCCGCCACCGGCTCCGAGCTGGTGCGCATCACGGTCAACACCGAAGATGCCGCTGCCGCCGTTCCCGACATCGTCGAACGGCTCGCCAAGCAGAACATCTCCGTACCCTTGGTCGGTGACTTTCACTACAACGGTCACACGCTTCTCACCAAATATCCGGACTGCGCGGAGGCCCTCGCCAAATACCGGATCAATCCCGGCAATGTGGGCTTCAAGGAGAAACGGGACACCCAGTTCGCCACCATGGTCGAACAGGCGATCAAATATGAAAAGCCGGTGCGTATCGGCGTCAACTGGGGCAGCTTGGACCAAGCCATTCTCGCCCGCCTGATGGACGAAAACGCCAAGCGGGCGGAGCCTCTGGATGCCCGTTTGGTCATGCACGAAGCCCTGGTCGCCTCCGCCATTGAAAGCGCCGAAGCGGCCGTCGATATCGGACTACCCGCCGACAGGATCGTGTTGTCCTGTAAAGTCTCCTCCGTCCAGGACTTGATCGCCGTCTACCGGGAACTGGCCACGCGCGGCGACTATGCGCTCCACCTGGGCCTGACCGAGGCGGGCATGGGCTCCAAGGGGATCGTCGCCTCCACAGCCGCGCTCTCGGTCCTGCTGCAGGAAGGGATCGGCGACACGATCCGCATCTCCCTGACGCCGGAGCCGGGCGGCGACCGCTCCAAAGAAGTCATCGTCGCCCAGGAAATTCTGCAGTCGATGGGGCTTCGTTCCTTCGTGCCGCAGATCGCGGCGTGCCCCGGCTGCGGGCGCACCACGTCGACGGTATTTCAGGAACTGGCCGACGACATCCAGACCTATGTCCGCCAAAAGATGCCCGAATGGGGAACAAAACATCTGGGCGTGGAAGATATGCAGGTCGCCGTGATGGGCTGCATCGTCAACGGCCCCGGCGAGAGCAAGCACGCCAATATCGGCATCAGCCTACCCGGCACCGGCGAACAACCGGCCGCACCGGTGTTCATCGATGGTGAAAAGAAAATGACGCTCCGCGGCGCCAATATCGCCGCCGAATTCAAGTCCATCGTCGATGATTACGTGGCGGAAAAATACCCGCTGCGCGAGGCCTAAAACCGCCCACTCCCCGCTGGACAGCGGGGCCCTAATTTTCTATAAGCGCTGCTCGTTCCGGCCTAAGCCCTTGCGGCGTCCGGCCCTCATAGGAACGTCAATGTGTGCCCAGGTAGCTCAGTTGGTAGAGCAGCGGATTGAAAATCCGCGTGTCGGTGGTTCGATTCCGCCCCTGGGCACCACCCCTCCCAAGATGTATTGATTTTCTTGATTTTTTTCGCGCTCATTGTCGAACCCAACCTCCACCACCACTAAGGTTAGACACTTTTGTTCCGTCTATGTCCGCGGTGAGCTTATCCATACCGTGGTCAGCCATGACACGCCGGCGGGCGCCCTTCGTATAAAGCTGTACCTGTTTTAGCGTCTTCCAGCCGCCGATAGCCATAATCTCATGGTCGGTACAACCCAACTCAGCTAGCCGGGCAGCGGCCGGTTTACGGACGCCATGGGCAGAGCATTGAGGTAGTCCTGCGTCGTCGCACCATTTGCGCATTCGGTTACCAAACCCATTAGCTGAGAACGGTCGGTTAAATTCTGTGACCAGGAAGGTCATATCTCCAAGTGGTGACGCATCTAGGATGTTTTGAAATTCAGGGATGAGTGGGATATCGACCTCAATCGGTTTGATGTAACGATTTTTAAATTGGGTGTATCTAAGGCGACCATCCTTCGTCAGGTGTTGTCGGCCGAGAAGAACAACGTCAGAGCGTCGGGCACACCCGCCATACATCATGATCGCGAGCGCCAAACGGGCTTTTGATCCAATAGGGTGGTGATCCTCCCTTCCATGTGGGCTCGCTGTTGATTGGGGTGGTTAGACTTTAGATATACCCTTCATAGAATCTGCCATATCTCCAACAAACGCCAACTGGACGACACCGCCACCCGAAACAGCATCTTTAATTGGTAATACAAAGTGTGGGATTTTGCCTAAAAGTGTGTTGCAGCCAAATTTTTTGATATCCGGGCAAAGGCCTTCAGCATTTTCGCTGTAATAATCGTCCAGCAATATATTTTTGCATGAACGAAACGCCCGGAAATCGTTATCAAGGGTTACGACTGAATGACCACCATCGATGAAAACAAAATCGGAATCCGATGGCCTCAGGATCATACCTGTCATCGGATGGGTCCAGGTAAGTAACTCTATGTTTTTTAGAGTGCTCCTAGTATTTCCAATAACTATATCGGCGGAAAAGCCCGGCACCTTTTTTTGTAAATCGTCTAATTTTGCGCGGACGATTTCCATGGGGATGTGGGGCTTCACATTGAGTTCTTCTTGATCAGACCGCTCGTCCCCAAGTTCAAACAAGTCAAACCCCCAATAGTGGACGTGTGAATTGTGTTTAAGAGCCGTCAAAGACATCTCGATCGCACGGTCACCATTCCAGGTGCCGATCTCTACAATCGTTATAGGTTTGATGAAATCTATGATTAGTTTGATCTGCTCATATCGATTAGTCACCGCGAATAGCCCCATTGCAGATCAAAGTTTCACATGTCTGAAAACATGAGGCGCCTGATTTAAGTTGGTTGCAAGTAAAGATTTCAGTGAATTGGGGGAAATGGTCCAGGACATTGGCCGCCACCGATGTCGGCTTACTGGCAATCTGCGTCAGAAAAGTGAAAGATTAATGTCGCCTTCTGGCTAATCTGCGTCATCGGTGGCGCACACCGCAATGGTCTGCTCAGGGTTTCCAAGCAGGCATTAATGTGTGCTGTCGCTTGCTACCGCTTCGACGTTGTTCAATGTGACCGAATTGAGTCTCTAAGCGGTCAACTTTGGCGGGGGTGATTTTAGACGCAGATTAGCCATAAACCGACATCCGCAATTATTATGATACTATAATTGATCCATCACTTTTTCTCGGCGATCGCAAATAAAAGAAATCCAAATCTGGTCTCAATCCAATCGGGCTCGACCCGACTGAAAAAATCGGCCACTCGCCAGCCAAGAAATGCGGTAAACGGAGAGAGGAATTGGTATTTTCCAATCCTTCCAAGTGTAAACCCCGCTTCAGTTATAAGACCGCTTAACTTCTTAGAGTTGAAGCGGGTGATGTGCTGTTCCGTGTAGTCAACATCGCCCAGGCGATTGACGAGCGCTTCCAGGATAGGCCAAAGGCCGGCATAGTCCGGTGTTGAAACGACAACACGTCCTCCGGGCTTTAGTACCCGATGAGCCTCTTTCAACAGAGTCAGCGCCTGCTCGTACGGTAAATGCTCTATGAGTTCAATGAGGGTAACGGTGTCAAACACTCCCTCGGTAAAATCGAAGGGCGGATTGCCGACAAGCTTGAATTCCCGGTCAGCGCTGCGATTGTTGGAACGGGCGTAGCCAATTTGCCGGCTAGAAATATCGATGCCCGTGGCATTGATCGATGAATCCAGTGTTCCGATAAATGTCCCTGGGCCGCAGCCGATATCAAGTAGTCTGCCGGGTCCCACTTCCGCACTGATACGGACAAACTTTTCGTGATGCCACCTGCTTTGAATCCCCTTCCGCCGCCGGAAAACATTATCGTAGTACCCGACGGGAATAGATTCATATTCGAAGCCGGCATCTTTATCGTTCATTTTCTACCTTTTACGTAACGTCCCCGTTAACTGGTTCCCTACGGGTCTGAATTTCCCCAGGTAAAGATACGTGTGGTTGAGAAGTTCCAGATCGCGCCAATCACTGCGCCGCTCACTCCGGCTACCAACCAGTGAGTACCAAAGCCATAAAGGAATATCGCGATTGTTAAATTGATAAAAGCGCCGAGGCCGCAAGACGCATAAAAGGTGAACAGGCCGTGCCACCACGCCTGCGCGCGAAGTTGGGTTTCGCGGTAAGTCACGATATTGTTGAGGCGGAAATTCGATGTCATCGCCGCCCAAATCGCCAGGAACTGCGACAATTCGAAACTGACAGACAATAGCCGGTTGAAGACGCCCAGCACAATCAGGTGCACCAACATGCCTGTCAGCCCCACGCCGACAAACAGAAGAAATTTAGGAGGCACCAAACGGCCGACTGTCTTGTAGGCAAGCATTTCACCAAATTCGTAGGCCACAAGGGTATTCAACTTGCTCTCCCCATGTTGGCGGACGCCAAAACTGTAAGGAATTTCGATGAAAGAGAGTTCATCCCTGGAGGACGAGATAATATCCAAAAGAATCTTAAATCCCTTTCCATAAAGCCGGTCCACCAAACCGACAAATCTATCCCGTCTCATGACGAAATAACCGCTCATGGGGTCGGTCAGTCCGTCCGGGATAAGTATTTGGGAAACTCTTGTTGCAAGTCCGCTTGAGACTTTTCGCCAGAATGACCATCGGTTGATGTCCCCCCCTTCGGTATACCGGCTGCCGATGGCAAGGTCCGCCTTGCCTGCGCTCACGGCCTCGATCATCTGGGGCAAAATCTTTATGTCATGTTGCAGATCGCCATCCATGACGGCGACAAACGGTGCGTCGCTCGCCAGAATTCCCTCGATACAGGCGGAAGACAAGCCTTTGCGGCCGACCCGTCGCAGGCATTTAACGCGAGAATCGGTCACCCCTAATCGTTCCACCTCATCGGCCGTGCCGTCGGGTGAGTTGTCATCGACAAACAGGACCTGCCATTTATGGCTGACGAGGCAGCGCGCGAGCTCGTCGACGAGCGGCGCCACATTTTCCCGCTCGTTAAAGGTAGGGACGACGATAGCTATGTTGGCTGTAGAATTGTTCCGCAAAATTATCTACCGGAAAAAAGTGTGGGAACTCTTCTGACATTTAGAAACACAAAAGCCGCGAAAATCGCCATAAAAGGCAGCATGACGGTCGCAAACCGGCCCTCACCACCCCAAATTATCTGGACAGAAAGCAAATAGAGTAGCGGGAGCAAAACCAGCAGCGCTTCCATAGACGTCAATTTCGGTTGGCTGCGTCGCCATTGGAACCAAAGACCGAGCAGGGTCAGAATCACCAGAGCAACACCGACCGACACCACGTACCCAATGTAAACATATTCAAGCCATGTTAAGTCCGATAGTCGTTCGACAGTCAACGGCTCTTTCACGACCAACTCAGGTACGCCGAAAGAATCGGCGTAACGATGCAGGTACCACCGGTGTGGACGCATGAAGAGATTGAACAAAACCAGCCCAAACTTCGTCATCAGCGGTTCGAGGTTGGTGAGCGCGAACATGACTACGTCCGTTCCCGAATTCATTAAGTGATCATTTCTATTTGAGCCGATCAGGCGGTGTTTCATGACGGCCATAACGTGGCCGGTATGGGACGTGAGCATGAATGAGCCGGCAACCAGTAAGTTTCGCAAACTCCATAGGCCCATGGCGACCAGTCCCCCCAGGACGCCGATGAACAGCACTTTTCCCTGGCGAGTCGGCACATCTTCACACTTTCCGCGTCCGACAATTATCATTGCCATGGAGAGCGGTATGAGAAGCACTGGTAGGTACAAAATATCGGGCCGGGTGAGGTGTGCACCGGCAAGCGCCAGGGCGGATATCCCCCCCATCAAGATGACGGATGCACCGAGTTTAATGCGGAGCACAGCAAATATTGGAAGGGTTACGAGGGGAATGAATAAAGCCTCGCTTTGGATCGCGCCGACGGTGTGATTAAAAAGAAAATGAATTGAAAGAAGAAGGACAAACGCGATACCGACTGCGGGGGACAGTCTCTTCGCCAAAGTATCGGCGCTAAATGCCAGCCAGATATGTCCAATAACCAACTGAAAAAGTGAGACCCATGCGTATCGGTATGGTTCTTCGATACCCCAAAAGGGCAACAGAAATGCAGGGTATCCGGGGAGTCGAAAAACCTCTGCTGCCCCGGTCCTGCCATCGCTAAACCCACCAAAATTAACAAACCCATCGGTGAAAATTGTGTACCAACCCGTATCACCATCACCGGCAAAAAAATCAGGCTCGTTGATTAAAATGGTTGAGAAAAAAACCAACTTAATCAGAAACACACAAAAGACGAAAAAAAGCGCGGGATTCGCGCGGAGCCAAAACATTGGGAATCGGGGGCCTGATTAGGTTTAATAGTGACTGGACAATTGTAATATTTTCGTTTGATGGATAGCAAGGAGCCTCGGCAGCACCATCAATGCTTAGTTGGTTTGAAGCGGATTGCAGATGCATCCAACTTCCCACAAGAGCACAGGAAAATGTCCGCTATGGGTCTTGGTTGTGTAAAAACGTTTTGGCTGATTGGGTCTTGTGTTGATTCAGTAAGCTGTTGCGTGTTTCCGACCTGATTTGGCGTTGTTGGCCTTAGAATGGCGTATTT
>Ga0181593_10000138_pt1 | contig 56771 bp, 51 predicted proteins | sample 071ome_19_FD_133756 | JGI IMG/M metagenome (GOLD analysis project Ga0181593, IMG submission 133756) | Coastal salt marsh microbial communities from the Groves Creek Marsh, Skidaway Island, Georgia - 071413AT metaG (megahit assembly) | ecosystem: Environmental > Aquatic > Marine > Intertidal... | reverse complement strand
CGGCTGATGTTACAGATGCAGGTTGTGTGCTTCCCGTTTCCCAGACCATCGCGGCCGGTCATCCCGGCACGCCACTTGTTCCTGGCAGTGCTGCCAGAATATTTACCGGTGCACCGATTCCCGAAGGTTGTAATGCTGTGGTTATCCAGGAAAACACGGCGCGTGATGAAGACAGGGTCACCATCCTGCAAGTGCCTGTAGCCGGGGAAAATATCCGGGGAAAGGGCCATGATATTGCCCGGGGCAGTGAAGTCTTGAAGGCCGGTCATCGGCTGCGCCCCCAGGACCTGGGTATGCTGGCTTCCCTGGGGATTCCGGCGGTCAGGGTGAAACAGCCCATGAAGGTGGCAATTATCAATACCGGTGATGAAGTCATACCGCCGGATCAGGAACTGGGTCCCGGACAGATATATGATTCCAACAGTTTTACGCTGGAAGGCCTGTTGCAAGGCATGGGTATGACGGTGATCCGCAAGGGCATTGTGGCTGACACTCTGGCTGGAACCCAGGCAGTGCTCCAGGAGGCTGCCGCCGATGCGGATTGTATCCTCAGTACAGGGGGGGTATCGGTTGGTGATGAGGATCATGTGCGCCAGGCCGTTCAAAGCCTCGGTTCCCTGGATCTGTGGAAATTGGCCATCAAGCCCGGCAAGCCGTTTTCCTACGGTAGAGTGAACGGGAAACCCTTTTTTGGCCTGCCAGGGAACCCGGTGGCCGTGTTTGTCACGTTTGCCATGCTGGTTCGTCCCTATCTGCTGAAAGTGCAGGGAGCCAGCCAACTGGCCCTGCCAACCTTAAGGGTCAGGGCAGGATTTGATATCAGTGAAGCGGGCAGTCGACTGGAATTTATTCGCGTGAGGCTGGTCTCTGATCAAGAGGGAGAACAGGAGCTTCAGCCTTTTGGCAACCAGGGTTCAAGTATCATGACTTCCCTGTCCTGGGCCGACGGAATCGCCGAGATTCCGTTGGGAACCACCATCTCCCGGGGCCAGATGCTAAACTACTTCCCGTTTAACGGTTTGCTCTGATTCGGCCATGTTAAAAATTCTTTTGTATCTCACCCTGTCTGTCACAGCGTTGCTGTTGGGTTCCTGTGGTACCCAGGAAAGCGGCAGGGTGGTGTATTCCGGGGGAGCGCCGGATAGCGAAGCATCCGTAGAAGAGCGGGGAGCGCTACCGGCCAGTGATCCCTTTATCCGGCAACGTATTCTGGCTGATATGTTGTATGAAGCACGGATTGCCTATGAGGATAACCGGCTGATGTCGCCGGCTGGCAATAATGCCTACGACAAATTCCGGGAAGTCCTCGATATCGAACCGGAAAACACGGTGGCCATGCAGGGTATCCGGGATATCGTCTACCGTTACGTGGAACTGGCCGATGCCGCCATCCAGGTGGGCCAGTTTGACAATGCCGAAAGCTACCTGAGCCGCGCCAGGCGTGTGGGGGTAGAGTGGGATGTTATCGACAAGGCGGATCGACGATTGGCACAGGCACGAGAGGTTAAAATGGATGTTTTTACCCTGAATGCCGAGGCCTTGTCAGATCGTTCGCTGGATATGATGGTGCTGCTGGGAGAGATTGGCCAGCAGATCAGAGACCAGGAAGCCACGTTCCTCATCAATGCCCGGACTGATGAGGAAGGGCGCTGGATTTACAAGGTGATGCGTGAAGCGGTGGGCGGCTATCGCCTGCGAGGCAATATTGCCATCGATAACGATCCCAGTATCCAGATCGTTGTGCCAAGTACCTGAGGATTTCAAGATGGTCAGAACAATGACGGCCCTTATGCTGATGCTGGTTATGTTGCCCGTTGCAGCTATTGCCGCTGAGGAAACCGTTACTGTGAGGGATGCCTATGTGCGTGGTCTGCCTCCCGGAGTCAAGAATACAGCTGCCTACATGACCATCATCAACAACGGTGATGAAGACCTCGAACTGATTGGCGCCAACACCAATGCAGCTGACAACACCATGCTGCATACCACCGTGAATCGCAACGGACAGTTGTCCATGGAGCATGTGATGTCACGAACAGTGCCAGCCGGGGGTGAACTGGTGCTGGAGTCCGGTGGATTGCACCTGATGCTTATGGGGCTCAGAAAGCCCCTTGCCAGTGGCGACATTGTCAGCTTGACCCTGCAGTTCAAGGGCGCTTTCGTCGTCCCGCTGGAATTGCCGGTCGTCAGTGTACTGGACGAATAACGCGAATCAGACCAGCGTCGGTCCTTTTTTGACCGGGTATTTGGTATTTGCCCAGATCATCGCAGAAAAACTGAGTGCAAAGCCCACCACTGCTCCCCAGTAGCCTTGAATCAGAAAAGTCTGGATCAGGGCGCAAATGGCAAATGTCAGGCATCCCCAGAGCCATACACGGCGTTTTTCCCGTTCGGCAATCCCTGCCATAGCAATACTGAATAACAGGGTAAGCATGTCGTACACCCATCGGTTGGTTGAGACAGCCGGCAATGTAGCTGAAACACCAGTTTTCGGAAACGATGAAATGATGAAATCGTGCGTTGCATCGCAAATGCCCCTGAAGAATCAGTGTTTGCCGAGTTTGGCAATCCCTTGAAAAACAGGAATAGGCCACCAACTTGTATTAAAGACAGCATGGTTTAAGGGCAGGGCAATTTCCATGGTTATGCAGGCACACTTGCAGTTACTTGTCATCATTACAGTCGTCTTGTTCGGTTGGGGCGTTTACAGATTGGTGAAATGGCTGAAGACCCGCCAGATTAATACGGAATTGTGGTGCACGGTTTTCGAGGGTTTAACCCAGGGCGCCATCAGGCTGGATCATCTGAAAAATCCCCAGACCCAGATTGAAAAGAAAGTCAAAAGAGATGGCCAGGACAAGGACTGGTTGAAGCAGTGGCAGAAGAGACGTCAGTAAAAATGCTGTTAAATAACAGCAGGGTGCTTGTCATTCGCTAACCTGCTTCATAACATCCCGGTTAACAGGGATGAACGTTGATATCACATGGAAAGTGGTCAACAGGCAGTACCAGGAGTGATGCATGCATAATTTTCCCCGGCCGGAAACCCCCACCGTTGCCGTCGAACGGCAGGATGTCGACGGCACCTGTCCCGAATGTGATCAGAATACCCTCGCCAGTTATCGCGTGCTCAGTGAAGGCGGCTGGTGGGACGTGGTCAAGTGTCAGTCCTGTCTGCACTCGGTGAGCCGGACCAAAGGGCCTTTGCTGGGGCCGATCACCCCGCTGGGATTGAGTCTGGGCCAGGACGGGGAGGCTTGAGATGATAGGTGTAGATGTAGGCGGTACCTTTACCGATGTGGTGGCCATTGTGGATGGTGAGATCAGGGTCACCAAGGTGCCCAGTATCCCGGATGATCCCCAGCAGTCAGTGATTGAGGGTGCCAGGCGTCTGGGGGTGGAAGGCTCGACAGTCTTTAATCATGCCTCCACCAAGGGACTGAATGCTGTCCTGACCCGCAACCTGCCCAAGATCGGTTTTATCACCACGGATGGTCACCGCGACATGCTGGATGGCGGTCGGGCCTGGCGTCCGTTCAATGCCCAGATGGATCCCAACTGGCGCCGCTCATTTGGCGATGTTTCCAGACCCCTGGTGCCGCGCTATTTGCGTCGGGGCGTACAGGAACGAATCCTGGCATCAGGCGAGGTGCTGATCCCCCTGAATGAGGCGGATGCCCGGGCGCATCTGGAACTGCTCAAACACTGTAACGTGGAAGGCGTTGCCATTTGTCTGCTCAATGCCTATACCAATCCTGCTCATGAACAGCAGCTCAAGGCATTGGCGCAGGAAATCCTGGGGAACGTACCGATCACCATTTCCTCCGAAGCCTCTCCCCGTTCCAAGGAATTCAGCCGTGCCATGACCACGGTGATTGATGTCATGATGAAAGGCATTTACGGGGAATATGCCCACAAACTCCATGCCGGACTGTCAGACCTGGGTTATGACGGAGCACTGAATTTTGCCGACTGTACGGCGTCCCTGTTGCCCTGGCGCGATGCCCTTGAATATCCCTACAGAATTATCTTTGCCGGACCGGCCGCCGGTGCTGCCTCCTGTGTCCGGCTGGGTGAAGCCATTGGCGAGGAGAACCTGATCTGCTGTGACGTGGGAGGGACGTCTACTGACGTTGCCCTGATCATGGAAGGGGCACCTTTCACCAATGACATGTTCGAGCTGGAATATGATCTGGTTATCAATGCCCTGTCGACGGAAGTGTCCAGTGTGGGCGCAGGCGGCGGCAGTATTATTTCCGTTTCACCGTCCGGGGATATCCAGGCGGGCCCGGCCAGTGCCGGTGCCTATCCGGGGCCGGCCTGTTATTGCCGGGGCGGGGAAAAGCCGACAGTGACAGATGCCTGTCTGCTGATGGGCATCCTGCCTTCCGATGAATTTGCCGAAGGCCAGTTGCAACTGGATCGTCAGAAAGCCATTGATGCCTTTATGTCGCTGGACACCCCTTTGCCGTTGGGCGACAGGGTGTCCTTTGCCTGGCGGATCGCCATCAACAACATTGCCGAGGAAGTGGCCAATGTGTCCATTCGCCACGGTGCCGACCCCCGCGATTTTTCCCTAGTTGCCTATGGCGCTGCAGGTCCCATGTTGCTGGCGGGACTGCTGGATCTGCTTGGTCTGAAGCAGGTTATTGTGCCACCGCATCCCGGGTTATTTTCTGCGTTGGGACTGTTGTCCACGGATCTGGTCTACACGGAAAGCCGCAGTGCCTACAAGGTGCTGATGCCCGGCATGGCGGGTGAGATCAATGAGATATTTACTGCCATGGAAGCCGAGTTGATGGCGTCTGTGGATGCGAAGGATGTTGAGATAAAGCGCAGTTTTGATGGTCGCATTCTAGGCCAGAGCTGGGAGACCCCTTTCATTGAAATGCCCAATGGTGATATCGATGACGAGGTGGTGGCTACCATGATTCATAATTTTCACACCGAGTACCAGCGCCGCAATGGGCAGTCATTTCCCCGGATGCCTGTGCAGGGTGTGAGCTACCGGGTACAGGTGGTGGTGAAAGCTGACAAGTTTGAGTTCTCCTACACCGAGCCGGAAGAGTCTGAACCGACAGTGATCGGCCAACGGGAGCTGCACTATTTCAGTGATGAGCCAGTCATGGCCAATATCTATGACCGCTTGCTGCTCAAACCCGGTCAGCAGGTGTCTGGCCCTGCGGTCATCCAGGAAGCCCTGTCCACCACCCTGGTGCTGCCAGGACAGGAGGCCAGAATCGGCGGATTCGGGGAGATTCTGATTTCAATAAATACCGGCAAGGGAGGGCAGCAGCATGGATAAGACCACCTTGCGTATTCGTGACTTCGACAATCAGGCTTTTCAGGACCGCTACAGCTGTGAGCGTTTTGCCGCCACGGTGCTGAGCAATCGCTTTACCTACATTCTCGAGCATGTCTGCCAGCGCCTGTTGTCCTGTGCCTTTTCTCCTATATTGCGCGACTTCTACGACTTTGCCGCCACCATTACCGGTTCCCCGGATCGCGGCTATCCGACACCGGTCGTGAGCAAGACCTTTATTGCCTTTACCGGGACCATGACCGATTCGGTGCGCAACACCATTGAGGAATTTGGCGTGGATAATATCGGCCCTGGCGATGTCATCATCGCCAATGACCCTTATCGCACAGGCACCCATGTGAATGATGTGTTGTTTTGCCTGCCAGTGTTCCATGAGGGCAAGATAGCTGCTTTCGTCAATCTCAAGGCCCATCAACTGGATATGGGGGGTTCGGTACCGGGCGGTTTTTCCGCGACCAAGACCAATTCCTATGAAAACGGCCTGGTGATGTCGCCGCGCCTGCTGATGAAGGGGGGCAAGCCGGTACGGGAAACCTGGACCCTGATTGGCGACAACGTACGTTTTGGTGAACTCCTGTCCCGTGACATGCAAACCCTGATCGCCTGTTTGCAGATGGGGGAAGACCTGCTGCGTGACAGTATCAATCGCTACGGCTGCGAAGCGGTGCAGGGTGCCATGGATTACATGGTGGATGCCGATGCCGAGCGAATGACCCTGGCCATTGAAGCGTTGCCCGATGGCGACTGGCATGGCGAGGCCATGGTGGATGCTGATGGCATGGACGACAGCGAGGAATATCCGGTTCGGGTTTGCATCCGCAAACGTGGCGGACGCCTGGAAGTGGATGTGTCAGACACTGCCCGCCAGGCACGCACCTGTATCAATGGCACTTACCTGGATACCAAGACCACCGTAGGGGCAGCTCTTAAATTCATGCTTGATCCCAACGGGGCCTTTACTTCAGGGACCTACCGTCCTGTGGATATCGTGATTCCCGACGGGGCGATCTGTTCCGCACTGCCACCGGATGGCGCCGTGTTTGCCTACGGGGAGAGCACCAATGCCCTGCTGGCCGCAATGTTCCAGGCCATGTCGGAGGCGCTCGGTGACCGGGCTATTGCCGGTGACCATGGTGCGCCAAATCTGCACACCGGTGTTGGCCGTTATTCCAATGGCCAGTTGTGGGTAGCCGTTGGCGTGGCTGGTGGAGAGCGCGGACCCTGGGGTGGCACCCGTCGGGGAGATGCGGACAGTTACTCCATCTTTTCCCAGGCCAACAGTATCGATACGCCAATAGAAGTGAGTGAAGCGGATTACCCGGTGGTGATCATGCGTCGCCAGTATGTTCCCGATACCGCCGGTGCCGGTTACAACCGCGGAGGCGCTGCGGTATTGAAAGACTCTCTGTGGCTTGAACCGGCGACCCATTCGCTGATCACCCTGCGCTTTAAAAAAGCGACGGGCGTGGGTGTGCTTGGCGGCAAGGATGGTCCTACTGGCGGGGTCTGGCTGTGGCAGCCGGACCAGAAAAACGGCCAGGAGCAGTTGGCCACTGATGCGGCATCGTTCAAGGCGGCAACGGCCGTGGCCGGCATTCTTGATCCTGGAACCCATTTGCCTTCACGCGATGGGGAATATCACTACTTTGCCCGCAGCCAGCACTGGCCAACGCAGCCGAAAGCCAGTTTCCGCTATATCACCAATGGTGGCGGAGGCTATAAAAATCCGCTGGACCGTGAACCCGATAGAGTGCTGCTGGATGTCAGGGATGGTTATGTTTCCCTCGAAGGTGCCAGGCTGGATTATGGTGTGGTTATTCTTGGTGATCCCGAACGAGATCCCGAGAACCTGGTTGTCGATGTTGAGGCTACCCGGCAGTTAAGGGCACAGGCCTGAGATGAGTCTGATAACCCGCGCCTTTCCGCTGCTGGCTTTGCTGGCAGCGGCGTTGGGTGTTCTGGCGCCCGGGCTGTTTGACACGCTGGGCAATCTCATTGTTCCTCTGTTAACACTGATCATGTTTGCCATGGGGTTAACGCTTACCCTGGATAATTTCTGGCAGGTGTTTAACCAGCCCTTCAGGATTGCAGTTGGCACCTTGATGCAATTCCTGATCATGCCGCTGGCGGCTTTTCTGATAGGTCACCTGTTGCTGGCAGACCGTGAGTTGATTATTGGTTTGGTGCTGGTGGGCTGCTGTCCGGGCGGAACGGCTTCCAATGTCATCTGCTATCTGGGCAGGGGGAATGTGGCCTTATCCATCGCCTTGACGATGGTTTCCACGTTCTTGTCCGTGCTGGCCACTCCGTTTCTCACCTGGCTCTATCTCGGGCAGGCGATAGATGTGCCGGTTGGCGATATGATGCTGAGCATACTCCAGATTGTCATGCTGCCGGTCCTTGTCGGGATGCTGATCAATACCTTTATGGGGGATAAGCTTAAAGGGCTGGCGCCCGTGTTGCCGGTAGTATCTGTGCTGGCGATCGTTATGATAATCGGCATCGTGGTTGCCCTGAATGAAGACAACCTGCCAGTGATGGGGGTGGGCTTGGCAATTGCCGTGATCCTCCATAATGGCGTCGGCATTGCTGGTGCCTATGGGCTGTGTAAATGGTTGCGCTATGACGAGGCCACCTGTCGGACCATTGCTGTTGAAGTGGGCATGCAGAATTCCGGGCTGGGTGTTGCCCTGGCCAGCCAGTTTTTCAGTCCCGCTGCCTCGCTGCCTGGTGCGGTGTTCAGCTTGTGGCATAACCTGTCCGGATCGTTACTGGCAGGCTACTGGAGCAAGCGTTGAGTTTTCTCATGCGGGTGAATTTCAATAACAACATGTCTGTCGAGGGTTGTTAGCACATGGTGAAAATCTGGGTTGATGCCGATGCCTGTCCGGTGGTGATCAAGGAAATCCTGTACAAGGCAGCCCGGCGCACGGGAGTGGTCCTGACGCTGGTGGCCAATCAGCCCCTGAATACGCCGCCGGATAAAAATATTACTTCCCTGCAGGTGCCACCCGGATTTGATGTGGCCGATAACGAGATTGTCCGGCTGGCAGAGTCCGGTGACCTGGTCATCACTGCCGATATTCCCCTGGCAGCAGAAGTGATCGCCAAAGGAGGGAAGGCCCTGAGTCCCCGGGGTGAGCTGTTCAGCGAAAACAACATCAGGGGGCGTTTAAACATGCGCGATTTTCTGGATACCATGCGCAGCAGTGGTGTGCATACCGGTGGACCTCCCCCGCTGAATCAACAGGATCGGCAGGCATTTGCCAATCAGTTGGATCGTTTTCTCACAGCCAGCCTGAAAAAATAACGCCCCATTTGGTCAGGCTCCTCCTCAATCATTTTGGCCATTTGTGTGTTAAAAAGGCTGCTCAACGTGGCCGGGAATTGGCAGGAATAGAGTGCATAAAATCGCCTGATTCAAAATTCCTATTACACGCCTGATGTTCTGTAAGTAAAAAGCTTCAATATACTGCTATTTACAGGGTTTGCGCCAAATCACGCCCCTGAAAAAAATGTGTGTTTGCGTGTAATTATTTCTTGTGTGACCCCACCATTGAGCGTATAAATCGCGCTCGGAAAACGGCCCTTTTCCCTGCACCCCAGGGAAGGGTCGTTTTTCGTTTCTCAACCTTTATTTTCTGGAGATCAAACAGGATGCTCTACCCACTAACTTTTGGAAATAATCCCTTGTTTCCCCAAGCCAGTGATTTTCAAGTAGTAAACAAAGACCTCAGCTCTGGCCACGGTGTCATTACATTTCGTAGTTTCCAGCCGGGCGATCTATTAGCTATTGTAGCGGGTGAAGTAGTATCCGATATCAGGCAGCATACGCTGCAGATTTCCAGAAGGCGGCACATGTTTGACCCGTATTTTACTGGTTATCTGCTGCACTCCTGTGACCCCAACGTTTCCCTGAACATGCGCAAGCGTACCCTGACTGCCCTCAAACCAATTGAGGCTGGCAGCTACCTGTACATGGATTATGCGGAAACAGAAGATGTCCTGTTCAAGCAGTTTGCCTGTTGTTGTGGCAGTGAAAAATGCCGTGGCTGGATCACCGGCCGTCGTGAAACTCCTCACCAGATTGTGATCGAGAATCATGAACACGCGCATACCCATTAATCCCGAATCAGTACTGCCTGTTGAGCTGGCCTGGTGGCAAAGGAATGACCTTTGCTATCAGGATGGCGAACTGGTGTTTTCGGGCCAGCCGGTCAGTGAGTTGATCGGCAGATTCGGTACGCCCGGTTTTGTCTATTCCCTGGATCGGGTAAAACAGAACCTGGGACGTATCCGTGCCGCCCTCAATGCTGCAGGGCTGGCAGGCCGCTCCACTGTGTTGTATGCCATGAAAGCCAACCGGCATGCGCCGCTGTTGTCTGCGCTCAAGGAAAGCGGTCTTTGTGGCATAGATGCCTGCTCTCCACGAGAAGTGGAACTGGCAGTGAATTGCGGCTTTGCCCCGGAAGAAATTTCTTTTACCGCCGGCAGCCTCTCTAAACGGGATTATGAAATCCTGTCCCGTTTTCCGGGATTGTTTTTCGATGCTGACTCCATTCACGGTATTCGTGAGTGGGGAAAGCGTTTTCCAGGAACAAATATCGGTATCCGGGTTAACCCCGGTCTTGGAATCAGTCGTGCTGGCAATGACAAGCTGCAGTATGCCGGTAGTGTCACGACCAAGTTCGGCATCTACAAAGAGCAGTTTCGTGATGCTCTCGCCGTTGCTGCCGAACATAAGCTCAAGGTTACCAAGATCCACTTCCATACCGGTTGTGGGTACCTGACACCCCAGATTCCGCTGTGGGAAAGCATCATAGAATCCTGCCAGTGGTTTGTTGACCAGTGTGACGATGTTGTTCGCGTTAATGTTGGTGGCGGTCTCGGTGTGCCTCATGTCAGTGATGATCAGCCACTGGATCTCTCTGTCTGGGCCAAGGTGCTCTGGCGACAGTTCGGCAAGAAAGGCCTGTATGTGGAAGTGGAGCCTGGCGATTATGTTGTCAAGGACGCTGGTCTGCTGCTGCTGGAAAAGACCTACCTGGAGCAAAAGCGTGATACCTGGTTCCTGGGTGTGGATGCCGGTTTTAATGTGGCGCCTGAACCGGCGCACTACAGCCTGCCTTTCCAGCCGGTGCCTATTGTCTATGACGGCGAGCCTTTGCAAGCCTGTCATGTGGTGGGCAATATCAATGAAGCGCTGGACGTGTGGTATCAGGATGCCCAGCTTCCTGATATGGCGAACCAGGATTATCTAGTGCTGATTAATGCCGGCGCCTATTCGGCGTCCATGGCATCCAATCATTGCATGCGCGGCGAGTTCACCGAGCACCTTCTGTAAGTTTCCGGGGAGCATTGACACAGGTCTCTGCTCCTTTTTTTCTACTTCATTCCTTTATTCTGCAGGCAGCCAAACCGGTGCATCATCCTGGGTGATTTTTTCACCCATGGTTATGCTGTATCTCTCCATGGCGTAACACAGGCAATCCTGACGGATGACACGTTCATCCAGGGTCAGCATGGAAGGCATCAGGGGGCGAAGGGTGATCAGGTTGTTGTCGCGGATTTCAAAGACCTGCTGTGTGATCACATTGCCTTCCTCGTCCATGACCAGGGTGGGGTCGTCCACACCTTCACGGATATGGGCAAGAATTGTTCCCGCTGGAATTTCCTCAAAATTCAGGGTTTCGATACCCTGGATGAACCGGATGTCTGTGTCGCTTTCATCAAAGCTCAGTGAAATGTGCTCGGGAATTTTGATAACGGCAAGCGTGTGAAACATGTCGATGTCGTTGTCGCTGACAGGATCGGATTCGATGGCATCAAGATTCAGGACTTCATCGACAAAGGCTGTGGCGCGCTGGATGCCGAATTCATCGCCGACCTTGCCGCATTCCAGGGTCACTGACGGGCACAGATGGGAGAAGGCCTTGCTCTGTACGCCGCCAGGCTGAATGAAATAGATAACCGTACGGGAAAAACGTCTGGCCAGATTCAGGAACGGTGACTTGAGACGGTTCACACAGGCGTAGTGAGGATTCAGTCCGGTGTTATTGTGGATGTCTATGGAAGCGAACAATGGCCGCCGGGCCATGTCATGGAGCAGATCCGTAATCTTCTGGTGGATTTCCGTTTCGTGGTCGCTGTGTCCTTCCAGCCAGATCCGGTTGTAATCCGGCTGGCCATCAAGGCGGCGTTTGCCTTCATGGGCTGCTTTTACATTACCGATAAAGATCAACAGTGCACGGGGCAGCTCAGTATCCCGGTATTTCTTCAGGATGTTTTGCAGGGCTACCAGGCCGGTGGGTTCATTGCCATGAAGAAGTATGGAAAGAAACAGGGCGTCTTCCCGGGCACCGCCAAGCGTGATCAGTGTGCTCTCGGGAATGAAGTTCACCACCTGGTCTGCAGTACAGTCCAGCAGGCCTTCAGGGACATAATTGATTCTGTGCAGCATGGCAGGACTCGTTTATATGGGCCAGGTGTGTACCGGCTCTTCGCGTTGTTGTAATTCCCAGTATCGATTAACCAGGCCGTTCATGTCATGGCCATGTTTTGCCACCCACGCCCGTTGCCAGCGCGCACCGTTCTGGCCGTTGCGGGCGCGTTCTTCAATGATGCCAAGCCAGAGCGAGATGCTGTCGGCATGCAGTCCCAGATTTTCCAGGCCCTTGGCTGCCACCGGAATCAGGTGTTCAGGTATCAGTTCCCGTACCAGCAGGCTTTTATTGTCAAACCAGGTGACAGGGGCATCAAGGCCGTAACGGGCGCAGGCATAAAAGTTATCCTTTGCTGTTGCAAACGGCAGACAATCAGCAATCGTTTCAGTATCAAGGGTCAGACCATGGCTGAGTCCGTAATAAAACGCCGAATTGGCAAAACAGTCCCTGATGGTCGGGCCGGAAGGAATGACCCGGTGTTCTATTCTGAGATGGGGCTGGCCTTTGTCATCAAAATCTATCAACGGACGATTCCAGCTCCAGATCGTTCCATTGTGAAATTTGAGATGGGTGAGGGCTTCAGGGGAAGCATTGTTTGCCAATGGAATCAGTGCCGGGTAGTCCGCCAGGTTTTCAGCGAAGCATTCGAACAGCGATTCCTTCAGATAGTCATAGCCGAAACTGACCCGGCGGTGACCGGGGCTGCCCACCTCAACACTTTGTTCAAACAGGGGGATGCGTGTTTCATCCCACAGGTCCTTGCCAAACAGGTAGGGAGAGTTGGCTGCCACAGCGACCATAGGTGCGCTGGCAATCATGGAGGCATTGAACACATTAACGGCTTTGTCTATGGGAATCTGGAAATGAATCTGGAAGGAGGTCGTAGCCGCTTCCAGCATCATATCATTTTTGTGGGTATCCATTTCATCGCGGCCACTGATGTGCAGGTGCAGTGGCCGAAAGTCCCGCATCTTCAGTACCTGCCTGTTCAGGGCCTTGTAGCGTGACAGGTGGGACATGTTATCCATGTTCAGGTCGCTTTCACGTAGATGGGGCAGGGTGCCTATCATCAGGATTTTTTCATTTCTGTTTGCGGCAACTGCCGAGCAGTGCTGCCAGCTTTTCAGCAAGCCCTGATACATTTTTTCCAGGGCCTTACCCTGTAATGTTTCAGGGGCACCATTGACTTCAAAGTTGAAGGTCGCCAATTCAGGGACGACATTGAGGTCATCCAGGTTCGCTAGAAAGGCGGCATTGTCAGGGGAGGCGTGCCCGGATTCATCAAGAAGCCAGGCCTCCAGCTCGAAACCTGCCCTGTAATCACTATGGGAAAATGCACCGTTATTGAAATACTGCTCAAGCAGGCCGGTTTCTTCTTTCAGCTGCTGCTTGAATAAATCGAGCTCTGCCTCGGTGAAATAGCTGGATTCGATTTCCTGGCCCATGGTTGGCTGCCTGACCTGCATGAATGTGATAAGGGATATTAGACCATAAGGCATGATGGTGCGGGCACAATCCAGGTCAAGGAAAACTGACAGGATTTCACATCTGTGAACAGGAAAAACTGGAAAATGGCGAGCAATATTAGTAGGATTGCGCCCTCTGGAAATCCGGGCCAAAAAAATCTGGTCTCCGGTGCACTTTTCTCAGGTTACTGGGGTGTCGCCAAGTGGTAAGGCAACGGACTCTGACTCCGTCATCCGTAGGTTCGAATCCTACCACCCCAGCCAATAATCCCAATATATTTCAAGAGGTTAATGATGCGCCCTGACATGGTGTCATTATTCTGAAGGCCGTTTCCGGTTGCCGGGTTCAGCAGAAGGACCTGTTGATGTGCGAGTGCATAGAGCCGGATTTTCCGGTGAAAAGCCACTGGCTGGTTGCGTTGGCAGATTGAATGAAAGAATATCGCTGTTGAGGCTGGAAAGAGCCATTTCAGCGGTGGGAGAACCAAGATTCAGGCTTGACTGTTCAGGGCTTATAAAGCCCGGATGAATTGTAGATAAAGCTGGTTTAATCCATTGAATCTTATTAGAATAATAAAAATTTTGGTTCTAATAACAAGTATATATTCAGCATAAGGTTTTAAGATTTGACAACCGCTAAAGCAAAACTTGGTCAAGCGGTGGTTGGGCGTGGTTTGTCACAAGAGACTGAATCGCCTGCCGAAGCAGTATTGACTCCAACACCCACCCGAAACAGTATCGAGCAGCGTCTGGCTGAATTCAGCACCATGACCGAAGCGCTTGAGTATGCTGCACAGGGTGAAACCGGTTTCAATTTTTACGACGCCCGCGGAAATCTCAAATCTGTTCTCCCCTTTAAAACCCTGATGGAAAGGTCAAGGCACGTCGCCAGATATCTGCTGGCCAAAGGCCTTGAAAGCGGCAGTCACGTTGCCCTGGTTGCTGACACCACCCCCGAATTTGTTACCCTGTTCTTTGCCTGCCGTTATGCTGGCCTGGTGCCATATGCCATGCCCATCCCGGTAAATCTTGGCAGTCATGCCGCTTATGTGCGTCACCTTCATGGCATGCTCGATGGCGGCCAGGCAGGTATCGCCCTGGCCAATGACGATTTCGTAAACTTCCTGAAGGAAGCCGCCGAAGGTGTGGAAACTCTCAAATGGGTCGGTACACCTGCGCAACTGGAACAGGGCGAGCAGTCAGATGCAGATCTGCTGGTTAATACACCATCAGAGAACGCATACTTGCAGTTCACTTCCGGCAGCACCAAATCGCCACGTGCCGTTATGATTACCGAGCATGCCCTGATGACCAATCTGCAGGGCATCACGCGGATCGGTCTGGAAATGACCCCTGAGGACCGTTGTGCTTCCTGGCTGCCGTTCTACCATGACATGGGTCTGGTGGGGCTTATCCTGGCGCCAATGTTTGCCCAGTTGTCCGTGGATTACCTGTCCACGTATGATTTTGCGATTCGCCCGATGCAGTGGCTGCGTCTGATCAGTCAGAATCGCTGCACTATCGCCTTTGGTCAGCCCTTCGGTTACAAGCTTTGCAGCATGCGTGCGCGCACTGCCGATATTGAAAAGCTCGACCTGAGCTGCTGGCGTGCAGCCGGTGTGGGTGCAGAGCTGATTCGTGCCGATCTGCTGCGCGCCTTCTCTGACAAGTTTGCTCCTTGCGGCTTCAACGCCAATGCTTTCCTGCCCTGTTACGGTCTTGCAGAAGCCACCCTGGCTGTCAGCTTTGATCGTCTTGGTCATGGTTTTAATACTGTCGAAATCGATGCCGAGAAACTCATCGACCAGGGCATTATCATCCGTCAGGATTCTTCCACAGATAGTGGTACGGGTGCGGATGGCAAACACATTCGCAAGAACAATGAATTCGTGAATTGCGGCCGACCACTGGCAGGACTGGAAATCGAAATCATCGATGACAATGGACAGCCCGTTGCAGAGCATCAGGTGGGCACGGTTTTGGTCCGTGGTGCCAGCATCATGTCCGGTTACTTCAATAATCCGAAGAAATCCGCTGAAGCCCTCAATGAGGACAACTGGCTGGATACCGGCGACATCGGTTTCATGCTCGATGGTGATCTGTATATTACGGGACGCCGCACTGACATTATTATTATCAATGGTCGCAACATCCGCGCTCATGATATTGAGTTCACCGCTGAGCAACAGGAAGAAGTGCGTGAACGTGAGGCATCTTCCTTCAGCCTGATTGATGAAGAAGGGAATACTGTTGTTGTGCTTGTCATCGAATGCCGACTGACAGGTGAAACCGAACGTCATGACCTGATCGTTCGCCTCAAGCGCCTGATCTACGAAGAATTCGGTATCGACTGCCAGGTTGAACTGGTCAAGCCGCATACCCTGCCACGTACCTCTTCAGGCAAACTTTCCCGTGCCGCTGCCAGGCTGGATTACATCAAGCGTTCCAAGCTGACAGAACCGCCATTGGCCCAGGCCCAGGACGGTTAGTTTCCCTATGCAGGGAACGGTAGCTGTCACAGGCGCCACCGGATTTATCGGCAATGTCTTTCTCGAAAGTCTTTTAGCGCAGGGCTGGCAGGTCAATGCCCTGGCCAGACGTCCTCAACCCGCCAAACCCGGCCTGCAATGGGTTGCAGGCGATCTCCATGATATTGATGCCTTGAATGAGCTGGTGAATGGCGCCACGGCAGTCATCCATTGTGCAGGAACCGTTCGCGGTCGTTCCCAGTCCCAGTTCGATGACATCAATGCCAAGGGTACTGCCAACCTGGTCAATATCTGTGTCAAGCAGGGACAAGTACCTCGATTTTTGCTGATCTCCTCCCTGGCCGCCCGCCATCCTGAGGTCTCCTGGTATGCCAGCAGTAAATTCAAGGCTGAAGTCTTGCTGGATGAACTGGCTGGCAGTATGCCCTGGGCGGTTTTCCGCCCGACAGCTGTCTATGGCCCGGGCGATCGTGAACTCATGCCGCTTTTTGATGCCATGAAAAGGTATGGGCTGCTTCCCATGCCGGGGTTTACGCCAACCCGTTTCAGCCTGATACATGTGGCTGATATTGCCAGTGCTGTTATGGCATGGATCAGCAGTGAGAATCCCGTCACGGGGGTGTTTGAACTTGCAGATGACAGGTCAGAAGGCTATGATCGCCACGCTTTGGCAGCCTTGGCCCAAAAAGCCTGGAACAGAACAGTAAAACCGGTGTCCATACCAGCCTTTCTGGTCTTTTTTGCTGCCTACCTCAACCTCGGCCTGGCAAAGTTATTCCGATACTCTCCCATGCTGACCCCGGGGAAAGTCAGGGAGCTGATTTACCCAGACTGGTTGTGTGACAATACACCGTTGAAACAGTCCTTGCCGGGCTGGCATCCGCGGATTACCCTGCAGGATGCACTGCCGGAATTGCTTTAGAATTTACTGACAAATAAAACAACATGACAAATCATCAAGAAGAAGTATTGCAGCAACTATGCAATCACATCACCGAAAACCTGGGTTTTGGCGGTGATTTGCAGGTGGACGAAAGCCTCGTTGAACAGTTGGCACTGGATTCGGTCAAAGTACTGAACCTGATCATGGAAGTTGAAGACGAATTCGACGTGACCATCCCCATCAATGCTCTGGCAGATATCAACACGCCACGGCAACTCGCCATTATCATCAGTGACCTGCAAGGCTAATGACTAACAATATTCTGGAAAAACTCGATGCCGTGGCCGAGGCTCGAAAGGCAATGCTGCCGAAAGGCCTTGAAGCCTTCGGTATGCCAGTGGATGAAATATACTCTGCCACGGAAGCCAGGAAAGGGGACAAACGCATCCTTTTCTTTGGTACCAACAACTACCTGGGTCTGACCTTTGATGAGCGCTGCCTGAAAGCTGCCCATGAAGCCCTGGATCATGAAGGTACCGGCACCACCGGTTCACGCATGGCCAATGGCAACTACAATGGCCATAGGGCACTGGAAGAAGAATTTGCCCGCTTTTACGAATGCCAGTCCGCCATAGTCTTTTCCACAGGTTACCAGGCTAACCTGGGCGCGATCTCGGGGCTGGTGGGAGCAGGTGATGTACTGTTAATCGATGCCGATAGCCATGCCAGTATCTATGATGGCTGTACCCTGAGTGGGGCTGACATTGTCCGTTTCAAACACAATGACCCTGAACACCTGGAAAAACGCCTTCAGAGACTTGGTGACAGGGCAGCCAATACCCTGATCATTATCGAAGGCATTTACAGTATGCTGGGTGACCAGGCGCCGCTGAAGGAGATTGTTGAGATCAAGAACAGGTATGGCTGCCTCCTGCTGGTGGATGAGGCACATTCCATCGGCGTACTGGGTGAAAAAGGACGCGGCCTGGTTGAAGAAGCCGGTGTGATGGATCAGGTGGATTTTGTGACAGGCACTTTCAGTAAAAGCCTGGGCAGCATCGGTGGCTATTGCGTCAGCAATCACCCGCAACTGGAACAGCTGCGTTATGTCAGTCGTCCCTATATATTCACCGCATCGCCTTCCCCGGCGATTATTGCATCGACTCGTGTTGCCCTGAAACTGCTGGAAGAGGGAACGCATCTGCGCAAAAACCTGTGGCGCAATGTTCATCAGTTATATGACTGTATGCAGGGCCTGGGTTATGAGCTGGGTCCCAATCCCGGACCGGTTATAGCCGGTGTCGTGGAAAGTCCTGCTCACGCCTTCGACTTGTGGAGCAAGCTGCTTAACGAGGGGATCTATGTAAACCTGATCCTGCCGCCGGCAGCACCGGATAACAAAGCTCTGGTTCGCGTCAGCGTCAGCGCTGCCCATACGCCTGCTGACATGGATCGTATCTGTGAGGCGTTCACCCGTCTGAGCCAGGCTGGCTGAGACAGACCTGACAACAGGTCGCAGATAGCCTGATTCGCCATGCGTACACTGTTAACCTTTTTCAAGGAATTCCCCCGTCGCAGCATCATCATGTTATTGGTGTTGCTGCTGGCTGGCGTGGCAGAAGGCCTTAGCCTCACGACTTTTCTGCCATTGCTGTCGGTTGCTGCTGGTGGTACGGAAAATTCCGAAATCGGCAACATGATAGTGGGGGCGATCGAGAGTCTTGGGCTTGAACCCTCCATAGGTGTCATGCTGATGATCATTGTCAGCGGCATGATTCTCAAAAGTATTATCCTGCTGCTCTCCAACCGCCAGGTGGGTTACACCGTGGCGCATATCGCCACCGTCTTGCGCCTGGAATTACTGGAAGCGCTGATGGTCAGCCGCTGGAAATATTTTCTGACCAAGCAGGTGGGCACACTGGCCAATTCCGTTGCCACGGAAGCCTACCGGGCAGCCAACGGTTTTGAACACAGCTCCAAGGTGCTGGCCCTGTCCATCCAGGTGGTGGTGTACAGTTCCGTGGCTTTGCTGGTGTCCTGGCAGGCCACCCTGGCTACCCTGGCCATCAGCATGGTGCTGCTGTTTGCACTGCATCGCCTGGTATTGGCTACCCGTAAGGCCGGTTCCAAGCAGACCCATTTGATGAAGCATTTGCTGGCCTATCTCTCCGACATTCTGGGGTCCGTTAAATCATTGAAAGCCATGGCCAGGGATAATGTCACTGATGCCATCCTCAAGGACCAGACCAAACAACTGGAAGTGGCCATTCGTCAGGAAGTCATGAGTCGCGAGGCGCTCTTCGCGCTGCAGGAACCTATCCTCGCGTTGATGATTGCCAGTGGCCTTTATCTTGCCCTCATGGTTTGGGAATTGTCGTTGCCGGAAGTGATGGTGCTGGTTCTGGTTCTGGCCCGTGTGCTTGCCCTGCTGAACAAAACCCAGCGTCTGTTCCAGCAGCTCACTGCCCAGGAAAGTGCCTACTGGTCCATTCGCAAGGCCGCTGAGGAGGCCCGAAGCGAAGCGGAAGTGAATCAGGGAACCCGCGAAGCGAGCCTGGAAAAAGAAGTAACACTGAGTCACATCGCCTTCAATTACAGTGTTAAACCCATATTCGATGACCTGAATATGACTATTCCGGTCAATACCTTTACTGCCGTCATGGGGGCTTCGGGGGCTGGTAAAAGCACCTTTCTTGATCTGCTTTGCGGGCTGACAGAACCCGCATCGGGTGACGTATTGATTGATGGCATCCCGCTCAGGGAAATCGACCTGCGCAGCTGGCGGCGAATGATCGGCTACGTCTCACAGGACACTATCCTGCTGCATGACACCATTCTCAGTAACGTGATTGTTGGTGAGCCTTCGCTCACGGAAGAGGATGCCGTGGATGCCCTGCGGATGGCAGGCGCCTGGGACTTTGTTTGTGCCTTACCCGATGGTATTCACACAGTGGTGGGTGAGCGCGGCGGGATGATTTCAGGCGGGCAGCGTCAGCGCATAGCCATTGCCCGCGGCCTGGCACACAAGCCGAAATTCCTGATTATGGATGAGCCCACCAGCGCGCTGGATCCTGCCAGTGAAGCGGTAATCTGCGAAACCCTGCAATCCCTGGCCCATTCGCTCACCATCATAGCTGTTTCGCATCAGACTGCCGTTACCAAAGCTGCCGACAGGGTCTTTGTACTCCGGGATGGTGGAGTTGAGGAGCTGCCGAAAGGGTCGACAGTGGATATTCTGGAAGAGCGTGGTTAATCAGGATGCCTGGCAGGCAGCTCACTCAGGCCTAAAGTCTGAACTGGTGACCCAGGTAAACTTCCTTCACGCTCTGGTTGGTCAGCACTTCATCCGGTGTACCCTGGGCCAGTATCTTTCCTTCACTGACAATAAATGCCTTGCCGCAGATATCCAGTGTTTCCCTGACGTTGTGGTCGGTAATCAACACGCCGATGTTTCTTTCTGCCAGTGTGCTGATGATATGCTTGATGTCGCTTACCGAAATCGGGTCAACACCGGCAAAAGGTTCGTCCAGCAGGATAAAGGCCGGGTCAGTGGTCAGTGCCCTGGCAATTTCAACGCGGCGGCGTTCACCACCGGAAAGACTGATGCCGCTGTTGTCCACCAGGTGGCCGATATGAAAGTCATCCAGCAGTTCTTCCAGTTTCTGCATGCGCTGGCTACGGGTGAGGTCCTTGCGTGTCTGCAGGATGCCGAGGATATTTTCCTTGACCGTTAACTTGCGGAAAATCGAGGTTTCCTGGGGAAGATATCCCAATCCTTTACGGGCACGTTCATGCATGGGCAGTTGGGTGATGTCCTGATTGTCGATCATCACCTGGCCCTTGTTGGGTTTGACCAGCCCGATGATCATGTAAAAAGACGTGGTTTTGCCAGCGCCGTTGGGGCCAAGCAGGCCGACAATCTCACCGCTTTTCACTTCCAGGGAAACATCCCTGACAACCTTTCTGCCCTTGTAAACCTTTTCCAGGTTACGTGCACTTAATACTTTCATTGATCATTCTTCGGCGTGATGGACATGTTGACGCGGTCGCTGCCGCCGCTGCTTTCTGCCCGGGCTTTCTTGCTTTCAATTTCATACTCGATGAGGTGTCCGGTCAAAATGTTTCTGTCCTGGGTCAGCTCGGCATCGCCATTGATGGTGATGAGCTGAGAGCTGTCATCATAGACAATAGTTTCGCCCCTGGCATAGACAACAGACTGGTCAATTTTCGGCTGCTGCTGAAAGCTTGCCGGTTTCCCGGCTGCCGTAATCTTGCTGATTTTGCTCAGGTCACCATTATCTGCCCTGATGGTAATCTCCAGCCCAGTGATTTCCATGGTGCCCTGGGTAATGCTGGCTGGTTGTTCTACAGTGCCGCGGAAAATGGTGATGCCTTCATCCAGGGATACCTCGCCACCACGTGACGCCACCACAACCACTTCTTGATCCTTGTCTTCAGGCAGGGCCAGTGCAGTCAGCGGGAAAAGCAGGGCGAGATAGAACCAGACCCTGTTAATAAAGCTTATTCTAGTTTTCCTGTATTCCATAGGTTCCTCTGACATTGGTGCGCAACCTGATGCGGCTGCTGCGCAGGTCAACAGTCATGCCGGTGGCGGTCAAATTACTGTTTTCACCGGTTATTCTGACATTGTTGTCGGTAATGGCGCTCCTTGATTCGGGAAATACGCGCAGATTACTGGTATAAATATTCACTTCCCGACCTTCACTGTCGAGACCATGGATGACAACCGAATCTTCCAGATCAACACGCTGTTCGCCAGAAAACAGTTCATCTTCGGTTCGGCCGCTATTTGCGGAAATGGTCCAGACTATGTCCTGATCCTCGAGAATTTCAAACCGGGGCTTGTTCAGTGTGTTGAATTCCGGCGCTGGAAAATGCGTGATGCTGTCAGCCAGCAGACGATAACTTGGGGTTCCGTTGGCATCATATTGCATATAGTCCAGGTTCATCATCTGGTAATCAAAAGTCTGGACTGTCGGGATGCCTGTATTTGCGCCCCCCGAGTCCTGTTGCACCATGGCATTCATCAGGAAAACCAACAAACCTGCCAGTACAGCGCTTACAACAAAATGCATCCGCATCGCCATCAGTCCCCGTAGGCGGTTGCGATTGCTGAAATTCTGTGACTGAGCATGCTGTTTTCCGTTACCAAACCCGGCCGGTATAGCTATTAGACCGCTTTGAACACCGGAATTGCATAAAAAAGGCGGATTTTCACAGTCCCCGACAGAATCGTCAACTTTACCTGACACTGATTCGCCCATTTGATCCGGAAATATGAGAGTGGCGATCCTGACCCTGTAATATTGATCACGTGATTCCGTGTCCAGCACCAAGCTGCAGGTTTCCGGGAAGGGGGAGGTAGGAAAGGGCTGTGCGAGGCGATAGTCAGGTTGGAAGATTACGATTTATGCCGGAATTTCAGGGATAAAGTGTCAACTTGCATCTCCGTGAAACTTGCAAATCATCTTGAAATCTATACTATTAGCCCGCACAAAAAATGACATCCACAGAACCCGGCAGGGTTCTATCGTTCCGGACTCTGAAATATCCCCATTCATGTACGTAATTGCCCATATTTCAGACCTCCATATCCCGCCATTACCCAAACTGGAATTAAGCCAGCTTGCCACCAAGCGCATCCTGGGCCTGTTTTCCTGGCATCACAAATGGAAAAACGAGCATCGCATGGCCATTCTCGATGCATTGCTGGAGCAGCTGGGTGACATTGGTCCGGACCATATCTGTGTGACAGGAGATATCACTTTCACCACGCATCCGGGAGAAGTGGATCAGGCTGCGGACTGGATGGAAAAACTGGGTGATCCCTCGAATGTCAGCCTGATACCGGGAAATCATGATGCCTATGTACCTGGTGCACTGGATTATGCCCTGGAAAAGTGGGGGCGCTGGATGGTTGATGACGATGGCCGCCAGGGATTTCCCTATCTGCACAGGCGTGGTCCGGTGAATATTATCGGCCTCTCCAGTGCTGTAGTTACGCCTCCACTGACCTCGATCGGGTACATCGGCGAGGAGCAACTGGAGAAGGCGAGAACACTATTGGCGCAGACGCGAGAAGAAAACCGCCCAACCTTGTTGATGGTGCATCATGCTCCTCACGATGGTGCGACACGTAAAACCAAGGCCCTGGAAGACCGGCAGGCCTTGCAGGATTTGTTACGCGAATACCCGGTGGATGCCGTATTGCATGGCCATCTGCATTATCCTGTCAGGGCAAGTCTGGACGGTGCTGACGGCCCCATCCCGGTACTTGGTGCTGCCTCTGCTTCGGCCTTGGGCAAACGCAAGGGTGCCGCCCATTTTCATTTGATTGAAGTGGATACCAGTCACCAGAAACCGGTACTTGCTGTGCAGCATTACTGGTATGACGCAGAACGACACATGTTTAACGCCAGAGAAAGGGAAACAATATGAGCCGAGTTGGCTTTTTGTTGAATCATGACGCAGCTCACCAGGTCATGCACAGTGCGCCGACAGCCTTTGAATTGGCTCGCCGCTATCCGGACACGACTGTTGTCATCATCAGTACTACCGATGCTGAAACAGAAGCCGTAAAGGATATTGCCGCAGGCTACCCTGATGCAAAATGTGAGCTGGTCCAGGCAACTGTCCCCACTTACGCCAGTGTGTTTGACCGTCTGACCGGTCATGCCTTTCTGGCAAAGCGCTTTGGTGTGCTGTGGAGCCATCGGGAAATGTTTCGCTCTTTTGATGTGCTGATCGTCCCGGATAAAACCACGCTCGTACTCAAGCGCTGGCTGGGCAAGGATGCGCCGATCATGGTGCACACCTTTCATGGAGCCGGGGACCGATCAGGTGGTTACCGTGGTGTAGCAGGTTTTGATTACTACCTGCTGCCTGGTAAGAAGTACCAGGACAGAATGCTCAGCGAGGGCATGGTGTCTGAGGAGCGCTGCAAGATTGCCGGCTACGTGAAATTTGACCTGTTCCGTCATGGACCCCGGAAAAAGTTTTTCAATAACGACAATCCAACCATTCTTTACACCCCGCACTTCGATCCCCGCTATTCCTCCTGGTATGAATGGGGCGAAGAGGTGCTGCGCTATTTTATGGCGCACAAGGAATACAACCTTATTTTTGCTCCCCACGTGCTGATGTACCGTCGCCGTTGGCATATTTCCACGGAGGGTGGACGTCCCCGGATCACGCCAAAGGTGCCTGATTTCATCAAGGGTGCAGACAACATTATCGTGGATACCGGGTCTCTCGCCTCAATCGACATGACCTACATTCGTTCTGCTGATTTGTACCTTGGGGATGTCAGCAGCCAGGTTTATGAATTCATGATTGAGCCGCGGCCTGTCATGTATCTGAACAGTGGCGATGCCAGTTGGCAAAATGATCCGAATTTCCTGTGCTGGCATTGCGGCGATGTTGTAGATGCCATCGAAGATTTCCCGGCTGCCCTGGAAAAGGCCCTGGCAGAGCCGCAGCGGTACAGGCGGCAGCAGGAAGACGCCGCCATGGATGCTTTTGACCTGAGTGATACGCCAGCGGCAATTCGCGCGGCTGATGCCATTCGCGGCTTCATGGTCAGGGAGTCCCTGGTCAGCGAAACAGCCCCTGTTGAGTCGGGTTCCTGAGACGCCTCTAGCGGGAAAATAACGATAAAAAACGACTATAATTCACCCTGATGTTATTCGTGCTCCATGCTGGAGCAGCACTGATATAGGCTTGATAGACATGCTTTACGCCTTACCTGACCACGATGTCATGGAAAACCTGATGCCGGGAATCCGGGATCAGCACCTGTCCGCTGATGAAGCCCTTGCCCGCCTGCGCGCCGTACCTGGCCTGGTACCTGTGGCAATCAACCCTGAAGGTGAGGGCATGCTGTATTTCGCTGATATCGGTGATGTCCCTCTGGTGGAATGGAAATATATTTACACCATCGAGCGTCTGGCCAAGGAAGGGGGGATTGGCGAGATGTTTACCACCGGTCTGGATTTGCTTGAGCGCGACGATCTGATCACTGATTCCCTTGTGCCCCAGGGCTTCCTGTTTCATGTGTCCCGCTGTGGCTCAACCCTGTTGACCAAGTCCCTGGCCCGCTCCCCCAAAAATGTCTGTATTAACCAGGGTGGTCCGCTGCAGGAAGGATTCTGGGCAGTGGTAACGGATCACTGGCAGCATCAGCCGGAAGTCAATGAGCGTAACATCCGCATGTTCCGGAATGTGGTCTTTCTGATGTCCCGTCGTCGCCGTCCAGAATATGAACGCTGTTTCATCAAGTTCATCAGCTGGAACGTGATATTCATGGACTTCATCAGGGCAGCATTTCCTGAAGTGCCAATCGTCTACCTGTATCGGGATCCGGCCGAGGTTATTGCCACGGTACTGCAGGAAACCACCGCCGTGTTGCGGGCCAAAGGCAAGCTGCAGTCAACCATGCTGACAGGTAAAACACCTGAAGAAACCGGGGTCATGAATGATGCTGAATACCTGGCCTGGTGTTATGCCCAATACTTCCGGATCGCCCGGGCAGTCTGTGCTGAAGATGGCAACCTGAGCCTGCTCAATTACAGTTCCCTGAAGCACCAGGAGCTCTATGAGGACATCCTGGACCGGGGGTTCAACCTGCGCCCTGACCCTGAAGAACTTGAACTGATGCGCTCCCAGTACCGGTTTTACTCCAAGGATGACAGTGACAAGACCATTTTCAAGCCCGATTCTGAAACCTTGACCGAGGCTCTGAGTCAGAAGGACCGTGAGCTTGTAGCGCAGATCTGCCAGGAAGGAATTTCGCGGCTGAACAGCTCCCCTCAGAACCTGTTTCCAGCAGGATAAGGGCATATTTCCTGGTTTTTCCCGTGCAATAAGTTATGGGAAATCAGTGATTTAATGGTAACATTAGCGCAGTTTGCCCGGCCTGGTGAGAGTGAGACGTTCCCTTCCGGGGTGAATATTTGGGAAGACCCTCATGATCACAGGATTCCACGGAAAACCCGTGGCTGGGTCTGCTTTTAATAAGAAAATACGAAAAGGTTCTACAACGTCGTGCCGAACGCCTTACAAGAACATCTGTTAACGGTTCTGATACCTAACTATAACTATGCTGATTACATTGCAGATGCCATCGAGAGCATCTATCAGCAGGATTACCCCGCCATTGAATTGATTGTCGTGGATGACGGCAGTTCTGACGACTCTGTGGCCGTTGCCACCAAAAAGCTCGCTGAAACCAATAATCTACAGCGTACCAAGCTGGTTGCCCTGGAAAAGAACAGAGGCAAGCTTGGTGCGATCAATGCCGTGCTGGATGAACTCAAGGGTGAATACCTCATCACTCTGGATGCCGATGACTGGCTCACCCCGGGATATGCCAGCCGCTGTATCAAGGAACTGCAGGAACGTCGTCAGGAAGATCCTAACCTGGGTTTTATCTACTCCGACTGCAACCTGGCCGACCAGCAAATGAACATTATCGAGCGCGGTCGTTCTGTGGCCTTTGACAAGGAACTGGTGGAGCAGGCCAGCTACCTGCCCGAGCCTGCCCTGACTGACACCCGTGCTTTCCTGGAGGTTGCCCCCTTTGATGAAAGCATCCGGGTTGCCACCAAGCATCACAAGTGGAAGCGCATGGTGGCCAATGGCTGGACCGGTTTCCACATTGCCGAGCCCCTGTTCAACTACCGCATGCATGACGGCAACCTGTCCGGCATCGGTGATCGTATCCTAGGTGAAACTGCCCTGGGGGATTATGGTGAACGCCTGTTGTCCGGCTACTGGCAAGTAGCCCGAGGATAAGCCAGGGATATGTTTAAAAGCCCGGATTTTTCCGGGCTTTTCTGTTTAGTCTTTTCTATAAATCAATTTCAGATACCTGATCAGTTATGAGTAAAAGAAATCCCCTTGAAGCCTATGGTGAGTGGATAGCCACAGTGGCCAACGACTGGCCGCAGGAGGCTCTGCATTCTGCCTATCGTGAATTGATTGATACCGTGGCGGTGATTCTGCCGGGTTCAGTGACCCCTGTGGCTAAAATTGTCCTGGAGCAGGTCAGTCAGTGGGGGCAGGGTAATGTCTCCGGTGTCGGCACTACAAAGAAACTGGCGTTGCCCTGGGCGGCATTGCTCAATGCCACTGCGGGGCATGCCCTGGATTTTGATGACAACTACGATCCACCCAAGGCGCATATTTCAACTGTCCTCTGGCCAACCATTCTCGCGGTGGCTGAGCAGGAAAGGAAAACACCGGCTGAATGCCTGGATGCCTACCTGGTGGCCAACCAGATACAGGGCCGTATTGGCCAGGGACTGAACCCCCATCACCGCAAGCGCGGCTGGCATTCCACTGCCACTACCGGCTCCCTGGGGGCAGCTGCAGCCACAGCCAGACTGCTGAAACTGGATGCCCATCAGTGCGCCATGGCCCTGTCACTGGCCACAAGCACCGCGGGCGGCTTCATGTCCCAGTTCGGCACCATGGCCAAACCCTTGCATGCTGGTAACGCGGCCAAGGGCGGAATCCAGTCTGCCTACTTTGCACGGCTTGGCATGACTGCCGGCTGGAATACCCTGGAAGGCCCCACCGGGATGAATACCCTGATGGTCGGCCCTGACCGTGAAGAATTGAAAGCCGCCATTGGCGAGCCAGAGCATGGGCAAACGATGGAATTTGAAACCGAATCCATTGCCGAGCCATTGCTGATCACCACGCACAAGTTCCGTGTCAAGCGCTTCCCGACCTGCGGCAGTGCCCACCGCACGCTGGACTGTGTTCTTGATCTCAGGGAGGCCTATAAGATTACGGCCGATGACATTGAGCGCATAGATGTTTATGCCCCGGCCATGCACCTGAAAAACCTGATGTATGAACGTCCGGAGAAGGGCCTGGAAGGCAAGTTCTCCGTGGAGTATCCGGTCAGTTGCGCCGTCATCCAGGGCAAGGTTGGTATTGCTGATTTCACCGATGAGGCAGTGAACCGGCCAGGCCATCGTGCCTTGTTCGAGCGCACCTTCAGGCATCCCATCCAGTTGCCTGAAACTGAGACCGATACCACGGTGAAGATCACGCTGAAAGACGGCAGGGTGGTGGAGAAATCCACGTTCATGGCCCTGGGCAGCAAAACAGCGCCATTCCCGGATGAGCAGTACTGGAAGAAATTCGACCAGTGTACTGTCGACCTGATGCCGGATGTGGATTGGAGCCCGATCAAACAGGCCCTGGAAAATTTCCATCAGCTGGAATGCGGCGGTAATCTTAATCGCCTGATGGGGATTGAACTGACACCCCGTGGCCCGGAAGGTCCGGTTTAATCGTGTCCAGTCCTGTACCACTGACAGCACTGGTCCTGGCCGCCAGCCGGCAGGGGGTTGAAGATCCCGTTGCCAAACTGCAGAACAAGTCCCACAAATGCCTGGTGGAAATCGGTGGCACGCCGATGCTGGAAATTGTCATTCAGGCCCTGATGGATGCTCAGCGCTTCTCCCGGATTCTTGTCTCCATTGAAAATGCCGATGTTCTTTCCGGTCTGTCCAGGACAGGTGAATGGCTGGAGCAGGGACAGGTCGAACTGGTGGCCAGTGCTGACACCCTTGCTGACAGCCTGATTGAATTGCATCAGCGTGATCCCGGGCTTCTGCCCCTGGTCATTACCACCGCTGACAATGCCCTGCACACCCCTGAATTAATCCGTGACTTTGTTGATGCGTTTCTGGGCAGTGAGGCCGATGTGAGCATAGGCGCCACACCGGAAGCAGAAGTGCTGAAGGATTATGCCAACGAAGGCTTCAAGTTCTTTCGCTTCAGGGATGGGGGGTATTCCTTCTGCAACCTGTTCGGGATTCGTTCCCAGGGTGGTGTGGATGCGGTGAATATTTTCCGCTCTGGCGGACAGTTCCGGAAAAAACCCTGGCGAATCCTGAAAGTCTTTGGTGTTCTTCCGTTGATTCTCTACAAGTTCCAGCTCACCAGTTTTCCCGGTATTTTCAGCAGTATCGGCAGAAAGCTCGGTATCCGGCTGGAACCGGTGCTGCTGAATTACCCCTTCGGGCCTATCGATGTGGATAATGCCAACAGCTACCGGTTAACCGATGAAACCCTGAAACGTCGCCAGGCCGGCTAAAAAAAGGCCAGTGGGCGGTCAGATGCCGCCCACGTTGATGTATTTGATTTCCACAAAATCCTCGATGCCGTAGCGTGAACCTTCGCGCCCAATGCCGGATTCCTTCACGCCACCAAAGGGTGACATCTCGTTGGAAATCATGCCGGTGTTGATCCCGACAATGCCGTATTCCAGTCCCTCTGACACCCGGAAGAACCTGCCCAGGTCTCGGGTATAACAATAGGCGGCCAGGCCGAACTGGGTATTGTTGGCCATGGCAATAACTTCATCTTCTTCCCGGAACCGGAACAGTGGTGCCATGGGTCCGAAGATTTCCTCACGCATGCTACGCATGTCCGCATTCATGCCGGTTAAGACCGTGGGCTGGAAGTAGGTGCCGCCCAGTTCGTGACGTCCGCCGCCGCATTCGATCCTGGCGCCTTTATCCAGCGCATCGGCGATATGGGCTTCGACCTTTTCCACGGCCTGCATATTGATCATGGGGCCCTGCTGGACACCTTCATTCAGACCAGGACCAAGCTGAAGTTTTTCCACTTCGCTGACCAGGGCTTTGGCAAAGGCATCATAGATGCCGTCCTGAACAAAGATCCGGTTGGCGCAGACACAGGTCTGGCCCATGTTGCGGAATTTCGATTTCATGAGCCCATCGACGGCCTGTTCAATATCGGCATCATCAAAAATGATGAAGGGAGCATTGCCACCAAGTTCCAGGGACACTTTTTTCACGGTACTGGCACACTGTTCCATCAGCAGTTTGCCGACGGCGGTGGAGCCGGTGAAGGATATCTTGCGAACAATCGGGTTTGAGGTCAGCTCACCACCAACAGCAACAGGGTTGCCTGTCACTATATTGATCACGCCTGGCGGAAAGCCTGCTCTTTCACCCAGTTCAGCGAGAGCAAAAGCAGTCAAAGGGGTGTTCTCATCCGGTTTCACGACTATGGTGCAGCCTGCCGCAAGAGCGGGTGAACATTTACGGGTGATCATGGCAGCAGGAAAATTCCAGGGAGTGATGGCACCCACCACCCCGATGGGCTGTTTGATGACCATGATGCGTTTGTCATGTTCATCTGACGGGATGATATCCCCGTACACGCGCTTGGCTTCCTCGGCAAACCATTCAATGAATTTGGAGGCATAGGCGATTTCACCCTGGGACTCGGACAGGGGTTTGCCCTGTTCCATGGTGATGAGCAGAGCCAGGTCCTCGAGGTTTTCCAGGATCAGCGCATGCCATTTTTTCAGGATAACAGAGCGTTCCTTGGCAGTTTTTGCGCGCCAGCCGGGCAGTGCGGCATTGGCTCTTTCAATAGCGCGACGGGTTTCATCAGCGCCAAAGCGGGGTACCGTGGAGACAACCTCGCCAGTGGCCGGATTCAGGATATCGAAGGTTTCCGAGGAGTCAGCATTGACCCACTGGCCGCCAACATAGCACTGCGAACGCAGCAGGGAGGTGTCTTTCAATGTCATCGGATATCTCTTTTATTTCAGGTGATTCGAGGCTGCATTAATGAGTGCCGCAGGATAAACATCATTGCCGGTGAAGTCTAGGAAAGGGGAGGGTCTGATGCTGTCAGATCCTTGCTGTAAATCCTGTAGGTTTTGTACTGCTTGCTGCCGACATTATCCAGAATGGAACGAATGGGCTTGTTGTCTTCCAGAATCCAGGACATTTCCGCCTCGCTGATCCCTTTGGCCAGTACCGGCGGCCAGGAGGCATCCGTAACCATAAAGGCGAGGGCAGCGCCCAGAGGCGTGCGATGGAATTTCTTGCGAACCCCCAGTAGCGGCAACCTACCAGTCTTCACGGAATCTGATCGCAGACGCTTGATCAGATGCAGCCAGCCGAAAGGAAACAGGCTGCCATCCAGCTCGAGAAAAATTTCATTGAGATTGGGCAGGGTAACGGAGAAGGCAATAGCCTCGCCATCCAGCTCGGCAATTTGAATAAAATCATCCGGGAGCAGCAGGCGCAGCATGCTGCCCATTTCACTGAATTCCTCTTTGGTGAAGGGGACAAACCCCCAGTTATCAGACCAGGCATCGTTGAAGATGTCGCGCAGGACTTCCATCTCCTTGGCAAACTGTTTGCGGCGCAAGGGGCGTACTGTGACATCTGCCGCGTAACGTTTCACTAGGCGTTTCATGGCCGGTGAATTACGGAACTGCACATCCACCCAGTAGGCCAGCAGATCCTTGGCCTTGGCATAACCACCGGCCTGGATAAGCCGGTCATAGTAAGGAGGAGAATGGGGCATCATCACCACGGGCGGGGTGTCGAAACCATCGACGAGAATGCCGCAATCCTGATTAATGGAGAGGTTGAAAGGGCCGGTAATCTGACTGGCGCCATGTTCATGCAGCCAGGATTCAGCGGCAGCAAAGAGGGAAGCGCTGACGGTATCATCATCAATGCATTCGAACAGGCCGAAATGTCCGGTGTTGTCCCCATACAGATCGCGATGCAGATGATCGATCTGGGCGCTGATGCGGCCAACGACTTCCCCGTGTCGGGTTGCCAGAAATGCCTGCCATTGCCCATGTTTGAGAAAGGGGTTCATGCCGGAGAAATGCAGTCGCCTTTCCAGGCGCAGTGGCGGCACCCAAATGGGATCGTCCTGGTAGATTTTCCACGGAAGATCAATAAAGGCCCGCATGTCCCGTTTGGAACGGACCGGTATTACATTGATGCCGCTCGTATCAGGCAAGGGTGGTTGCTCGGTCATGAATGCGTCTTAGAGTTTTTACACAGGGGCAAGGTTGCCGGGAAAGCGAGGATTTTGCCACAGCCGGCATGGTGCGGCAAAATCTGGAGGCTCGTTGATTGGAATTTACTGGCTGTTCAAGCCGGTTAACGGGTGATGCCGGCTACTGGCAGGATGGATAATCTTCGCCGGTTACCCGGCTGAGTGTGTAGGATTTGCCGAAAGCAGGAATGGCAATGTAGCCGCGAACTGTCAGGGTATCGGTTTCAGGGTGCCTGAGTTGACCGGCATAGGTTTTATCGTCATCCGCCCGATAGATAGTTCCCCTGATCCACAGCTTTTCTCTTACTTCAGAGGGGGTAAAGCCCCACATGACTTTCTGGCCGCACAGCGGCTGTCCGTCAAACCCTGTCTGTTCCTCATCCGGGTGAACCCAGTCGATATAGGCACACAAGCCGTCCTCGCAGGATTCCAGTCGAACAACGGTATCTTTCTTGCTGGTCAGCCAGCGGCCCAGAGGACTGCTGACAGCCTCCTCGGTCGCATTGGCGAAAGGCATGGTCAGTGCCGCGGCTGCCACAATTAAAGGCAGTAAAAGGTTCGATAAATTTTTCATATTGTAATTGACCATGAAAACAGGGGATTTGTTCAATTCGGCGGGAGAGTACAGAGGCGTTTGTTAAGCTGGCGTACAGCTGGGCAGGCAAAAGCCATGTCCGGTAAAATTTCTGACCGGGCATACTATCGGGTAAAATTGTTTTCCGTTTGCATCCAACATCAAGTATTGTGACGTCTTTTTAAAATTAAGGCTTGAAATTCAAGCGCATATTAAAACAAGACGCGCATTCTGCCAGTCAGGAACGACAAAATACAGTGAATACCGCAGAAAAAAGAATCAGGGAAATTTTGGGATGGGTCGATATCCAGATCAATGGAGATCGTCCCTGGGATATGCAGGTCCATGACAATCGCGTTTTTCAGCGCATTTTGGCCAAGGGTACCCTTGGCCTGGGTGAGGCCTATCTCGATAAATGGTGGGACTGCTACCAGGTGGATGAGTTCATCAGCAAGGCCATGTCATCTGACCTGCGCCGCCATATTGCGCCTTTTGCCATGATAGGTCCCATGCTGCAGGCACAGCTGTTCAATCTGCAGAGCCTGGGGCGGGCTTTCCAGGTGGGTGAGGCTCACTACGACCTGGGCAATGACCTGTTTGAACGTATGCTGGACAAGCGTCTGACCTATACCTGTGGCTACTGGAAAGATGCGACAGATCTGGATGCCGCCCAGGAAGCCAAACTGGACCTGGTCTGCCGCAAGATCGGTCTGAAACCCGGTCAGAAAGTTCTGGATATCGGTTGCGGCTGGGGCAGTTTTGCCGGATTTGCTGCTGAGAAATATGGTGCTGAAGTATTTGGCGTTACGGTTTCCAAGGAACAGGGTGCCTGGGTGGAGCAGCGTTATCCGGATGTACCGGTAAAAGCCATCGTGAAGGATTATCGTGAACTCGACGGGCAATATGACCATATCGTTTCGCTGGGCATGTTTGAACATGTAGGCCGTAAAAACTACAAAACCTACATGGAAGTGGCCAAGCGCTGCCTGAAACCGGATGGCCTGTTTCTGCTGCACACCATCGGGCGTCGCAAAACCAAGAAAGCGGCAGAACCTTTTTCCAATAAATATATTTTCCCCAATGCCCAGGTCCCTTCCATGGCGGATATTTCCCTGGCCATAGAAGATGTCTTTGTGATGGAGGATATGCATAATTTTGGCCGCTATTACGATACGACCCTGATGGCCTGGCACCAGAATTTCGAGGAGCGCTGGCCGGAAATTGCCGACAAATACGGTGAGCGTTTCTACCGCCTGTGGCGCTATTTTCTGCTGACCAATGCCGGTGCATTCAGAAGCCGTCGCCTGCAGTTGTGGCAGCTGGTGTTGTCACCTGATGGCGTCCGTGAAGGTTATCTGAGAACCAGTTGAACACCCAGTCAAACAACAGCATGAATGCCGATTCTGCCACTACTGAATTTCCGTTGCGGGAGGCCCAGGCGCTGGTTCGCCCCCTGATGACGCCCAATCCCTGGATCTACTGGACCGATTTCCTTTTTCATGTTGGCCTCGGTTGGTTCACGTTCTTCTATATCGTGAGTCACTGGCAGCTTACGCCCTGGACAGCCCTGGCCTATATTGTTGCCACGCTGTGTGTTTACCGTGCAGGCATCTTTGTTCATGAACTCGCGCATCTGAAGAAGGGCACCTTCCGTCTGTTCAGGGTGGTATGGAACCTGATATGCGGCATCCCCTTGCTGATCCCCTCCTTTACCTACGATGGTGTGCATAACCATCACCACAAACGCGATGCCTATGGCACGGCAGAGGATGGGGAGTACCTGCATTTCACCGGCCAGCGTCCGATCTATATGGTGGGTTATGTCCTGTTGTCATTTATTCTGCCCTGGCTGGCTGTAATACGTTTTCTGGTTCTGACACCCCTGGGCTGGCTGATTCCACCATTGGGCAGGTTGATCTGGGCAAGAGCGTCTTCTCTCACTATAGATGCCGCTTATAACCGACCAGCCAATGCCATAAGAAATGATACTTACTGGCGCCTGGAAGAAGCAGGGGCTTTCCTCTTCGCTGCAGTGGTGGCCTGGGGATTTGTGAGCGGGGTGCTGCCCTTGCGGGCGCTGGCCTTGTGGTATGCCATTACCACGCTGGTCTTTATTCTCAACTCACTGAGAACGTTGGCAGCCCATGCTTATCGTAATGACCCATCACATCATTTGAGTGTGGTGGAACAGTACCTGGACTCCATCAATGTGCCCGGCAATCCCTTGCTGACGCCCTTGTGGGCACCTGTTGGCCTGCGCATGCATGCCACCCATCACCTGTTCCCCGCCATGCCCTACCATAACCTGCTCAAGGCCCATCGCCTGCTGGTGGACCAGCTCAGTGACAACACCCTGTATGTCAGTACATTGCGAAGCAGTTTGTGGGACGCTCTCAGGAAAATCTGGGGTGAGGCTGCTGCCAATACCCGGGGCAAATAAACCTGATCAAATGAAACAGCGTTTGGGAAAGATGTTGTGAGCCTAGCGTACCACGCCCTGGCGCAACAGGGACCAGAGCACTTTCAGCCCCCAGAGTATGGGGAAACGACGCATGTTGGGGGTGATTTCCACACTGACACCTGAATGACGCTTGATTTTCCACGCGGCATAATCAATGGCATCGGTAAAGGTGAAGGTGGCCTTGCTCAGCCGCAGGATCGACAGGAAGCGCCCTTGCAGACGGCGCAGGCGCCATTGTCTCAGGACTTTGCGCTTTTCCTGTGCACTGAAGTTGCATTTGTACTGCCCGTTTTTGAGCGGGGTCAGCTTGTCTTCAAGATTCGGGGCGGCAAACATGGTCAGACGGGTAAAGTCTCCCAGGCTGAAATCGGATAGCTGTCTGGGCCGGTTGGCGCGCTCTGTCCGTAGTTCCGCACCATAACTCAGGGTGAAAGCATTTACCCAGACTCCCTCTGCGGTCACCGTGGCATTGCCAAGTGCCGGCAGCGTGTTTTTCAGGAAAATCAGTACGGCATCAGCAAGCAGGGTATGGAGCTTCTGCTCACATTGCTTGTTCCTGGCGTAAAGAATTCGGGTTGGCTGGGCAAAACGAGCCCACAGGTAAGGGTGAAACCAGTGCCTGATGCCGCGACTGAAATCCTCGTTGGAAATTACTGCATACTTGGCCCTGAGACCTGAAACCTTGTCTTCCACATAAAAGACCGTGGGAGGCAGCCAGGCGCTGATGGTTCTCAGGAAGCGGCTGGAAAAGGCCGCCTTGTAGTCATCAACAATCACATAGAAATCAACGACAGCATCCTTGATGGTACGGGTATGCAGGCAGGAGCCGTAAAGGATGATGGCGTCCAGGGAATCGCCATAACGCTGCTGGATCAGCCTTGTCAGCGGTGTGAAGTCATTGATCACCATCCGGTTGCTCTGGGAGGCTTTTTCCTGCTCCAGGGTGTCGGGGACATGGTGATAAAACGCTGTCTGGTTGTTGGATATCACGTTTTTGGCGGCGTCGCTGTTTTGTTTTTCACTTATTATTTTCAGATCTGACCTGACTTTAAAGTGTCAGAAAGGTCAGGGCTTCGGTGACCGATATCCTCAGGACCCGGGCATCAACGTCGGTATTATACAGTTCACCATCGATGATGTACTCATCGATCATCTCCAGTTCAAAGGTCTGGCTATTGGTGCTGGAATAAATTTCCGGTTGCCTGATTTCGCTGCCTTTGCCCTTGAGTATACGCAGAAAGCTCCACCACGAAAATCCGGGATGCTGCCGGACCATTGTAACATGAACCGGGGCCTGCTCAGCCCCCCAGTATGGCGTGCTGTCAAAGAGCAGCGTATTGAGGGTGCTGGCAAAGGCGAACAGGAACTGACCGGAGGATTCACTATTATCCGGCCACCTGATGGTCAATGCGGCTGGCTGCCAGTCGCCTTTGCCCTTGCCGAAAATAAAGCCGGCCAGGCAACGCAGGGCAATGATGGCCGAAAAAATGCCGCCCGTAACCCCGATTTTCTTGATCTTGCTCCTTGAATATTTCACTCCCCGGGCTATCAGGCCTGCCCCGAAGAACATGCCGTAATTCACCGCGTATCCGGGTTGCTCCACCCGCAGTGCAGGCCGTTCGACAAGGGTGCAGAAGGCATCCTGGTTCAGGAACTGCTGCAGGCGGGCAATATGATCGGCAGGGTTGCCGCTGATACCGAGATCCGAGGCGGTCATGTTGGTGGTGCCTCCGGGGATAATCGACAGCAGTGGCCAGCGTTCACGAGGGTGATTGTCGAGCAAATACCGGATGACTTCCTGAACCATACCGTCACCACCGGCAATGACCAGCAGATCCAGTGGTTTGCTGTGCAGGGCATTCAGCGCCACGTTCATCTGTTTCAGTTCCCGGACTTCGCGGAAATCAGCGCCAGGTATATCCTGCAAGTGCTTGCGAATGCCATCTATATTCTTGCGGTTCTTGCCGCTGAATGGATTGAAAATTATTCCGATGGAACCGGTGCCGGCTTGTAAGCGATTGATGGGGTCAGGAACTGTCATGAGGGCTGGACTACTTGTATTCGTTACTGCCGGCGTTCGCATTACACGATTCTTCTGAACAGGAAAATGCCCAGTGCCAGCAGCACCATGCCGGGGAGCAGTGCTGTAACGACAGTGTTCAGGTTCAAAAGCAGGCCAACATTGGCAATGATCTGGTCGAACAGGTAGGCGCTTAATCCGGTGAGAGCCGCCAGCACCAGTTTGTTGCTCAGTCCCTGCCGAACGGAGCCAAATACAAAGGGCAGGGAGAGCAGGATCATCGCCAGGGTGGTGAAGATGCCGCCGGCCCGGCGCCACAGGGCCAGGGAGTAGGCCCGTGATTCCTGGCCGGTATTATTCAGGTAGGTCACATACTGGAACAGTTCGCTGGGGGAGAGGCTCTCAGGCGGTTTGGTCAACGTGGAAATTTCCCGGGGCCGCAAAAATGATTCCCATGACATGGAATCACTGCGGGTTGTTAATACTTCCCCATCCGTGTTGAACTGCCGCTCGAGAACTTCGGTGAGCACCCACAGGTCATTGGCAATAATGTCGGCATAATCGGCATGAATGTGCCGGCTCATGATGTTGTTGTCATCGAACTGAAAGATGTCCACATCCCGGGCTCTCGTACCGTAATCAATCTGGCCAATGCGAAGAATCTGCCTTTCGTTTCTTGTCCAGGTGCCCAGGTTTTCGCCCAGTTCCACACTCAGGCCCAGTGCCGAATTACGGTAATCCAGTGCCTTTTGCTGCATCTGCGGGGCCAGGAATTCGTCCATCAGAGAGACGGAAACCAGGACTGCGATACCTACCATCAAGGGAGCGCGGTTGATGGCCAGTGGAGAGAGCCCGGCGGCTCTCAGGGAAGTCAGTTCCAGGCTGATGGCCAGACGGCCAAGGGCAACTACATTCCCCAGTAATACGATGAACGGCACCAGTTGGATAAAACGCCGGGGCAGCAGCAGGGCGGTATACATGAAGGCATCACGCGCCTGATATGTACCGGTGCCCACATCGTCGAGCTGATCCTGCAGATCGAAAAAACTGAACAGTGGAACCAGCGTCGCGGTGGCAATCAACAGCCCGATCAGCACCTGGATGGCAAGGTAACGATTGACAATGATCATGGGTCAGGTCTTGCCGTGGTTCAGGTAAAACAGGAATAACCCGATACACAGCATCAGGACATAGACCCACCAGATGCCGGGAAAGGGTGGTACCGTGCCTTGCTCCACCCAGCTGCGGGCCACACCGGCCAGATTGTAAAACACGGCAAACATCATGGCGGCGATCAGGGACTTTTCCCCCTTGCCATGTCGTGGTGTCACTCTGCTTAAGGGAATGGCAATCAGCACCAGGAGGATAGTGTCAAACGGTCTGGACCAGCGCCACTGCACTTCGCTGATTTCCCGGGGATTGTCGGACTTGCTCAGCGTCAGTGTCGGTGCGGCTTTCAGTCTGTAGCCCACGGAATCATCACCGCCAGGCACATAAATCATTTCCTCGAACCGGGCCAGGGCTTCTTCCCCCGGGTTGGCGGTAAGCTTGTAGCTGTATCCGTCATAAAGGTGCAGTTCCGGACGCTGTCCGGGAGGTGCCAGCCTCTGCCCCTGACTGGCAACCACTACCTGGCTGCCACCGGGTTCGTCGATGTAATAAAAGATGTTGTTCATATCCCGGGAGCTGAGATTCTTGTCCTGGATGAAAATAACGCTGTTGCTGTCTTCGTTGCCGTAAAAACGCCCTTCCTGAAAACGATCGGTATTGAGTTCAGCTTCAGCCTGGGCATTGAGTAGATAACTTTCGGCATAGGCCCATGGCCTGACAACGACCGACAGAATGCCGCTGGCTATGCTCACTGGCAGGGCAACCACCAGGATGGCCCTGGCGACGGTATACGTGCTGACACCGGAAGCCTGCAACACTATGATTTCCTGATCATGGTACAGACGCCCCAGACCAATGATGACGGCGATATAGAGTGAGGCGGGAACAAGGACCTCAAGTGAAATCAGGGTTTTCAGCGCAACCAGGATCAGCAGACCGGAAAATCCCAGGGATTCAGTGACCGCCTGGGCCAGGAACAGGGCGCTGCTGAAGCTGGCGAAAAGCCCAGCCATGATGGTCAGCACCACTATAAATGGCTTGAGTAACTCGCGCTGGATGTACTGTTCAATGATCAATGGCGATGCCCGAAACAATAAACTGTCTATTGTAACAGTGTGGCGGGGCGTGAAATAGCTTTGTGGAGGTCGGGAAGCGGCCCTGTATTATGGGTTTTTGCAGGTATGTTTCCCGGCAGGGGAAACATACCTGACAGGACGCTGCCTGGTTGTCCTGGATGTTTTCAGCTTTTGGTTTATTCAGCCGGTTTGAACATCAGGAGTACGTTGCCGGTATTGTTGCTGATCACCGAGTATCCGGATGTAACCAGCAAACGGCCGTTGGCTATGACCGGTCCGGCTGAGGCTATGGCACCGCCATGGGCATCCACCTGATTCACGGTTTCAAAATCGCGCGCCGTATCATACTGCCAGAGGCTTTTCCCCGTATCCGTATCAATGGCATGCAGGACGCCGTTGCTGCCGCCGATAAAGGCAGCACCATCGATCAGGGTGACGGGGGATCCATTGTCGATACCGGGACCACTGAGCTCAGCCTTCCAGTGTTGCCGTCCGGTATTTTTATCTGCCTTGATCAGGCCTCCACTGGTGAGGCCAAAATAAATACTGTCTGAATCCGTGGCGCCTCCCCAGATCATGCCGGTATTGTCGCTGGTTTGGTCCACGTGCCAGAGTGTGGCTCCTGTATCAGGATCAAGGGCAAGCAGATCGCCCGGCTTGTTGGCAACGACCAGTCCCTGTTGATCATTGAAACCATCGGCCAGGATCAGGGAGACGGGGATGTCCCAGTCAGGTCCTTGCAGCTCTGGACAGTTCGCTGTCCGGTTGGCTGGAACGTTGCAGCCAACCAGGAAGGAGTCGTTGGCATAGATCTGATTGACCCAGCGGACCGCTCCGGTTTCAAGTTCCAGCGCCATGACAGCGTCCGTTGTATCTGAGGCCGGATAGGTGAAGGAATCTCCGGTGCCGAAAATCAGCAGTCCCCGTTGAATATCAACCACCGGCGTGTTCCAGACGGCATTGCCGGCTGGTGCCCAGAGCTGGGTGCCGGCGGGATTTTTACGTACCGGTTTTGATTCGCCCACGGTATAGGTTTTCCAGCGCTGTTCACCGGTATTGCTGTCCAGGGCTGTGACGCTTCCCCGGAACGTGCAGCAGGGATAATTTTCCACGCGAGCGGCAAATTCCTCCCATGAGGATACCGGTACATAGAGAACGCCATCATAATATGCCGGGGTTGCAGTGACCCTGGCTGAGAGGTGGTCATCCACTCTCACCTGCCACAGCTCCCGTCCAGTGCTGGCATCAAGGGCATACATGTAGCCACGCAGGTCCCCGAAGAATACCGCGTACTCGGTGCCTGGGAAGCCGGAAATCGGGGCAATGGTCATGGCATTGCGGACATTGGCCTGCGGTGCATAGGACCAGTAAACACAGCCGGTATCGGCATCAAGTGAATACACAAATCCGGTGTCAGTGCCGACAAAGACCCGGTCTCCTACGACACTGGGTTGACCAAAAGCAGACGCGCCTCCGGGAAAGCCGAAGGCCCATGCCAGTGTCAGAGAGGGGATGTCATCGGTACTCAGTCCTGCCTGTTCCGGCGACTGGTAACGTGTATTGGCGGGACCATTACTCCACCCGTTCCACGAAGGCGTGCTGCCGGGATCAAAGGCACTGTCCTGACGAGGGCACTGGTTTGGCATGTTTGAGGCCAGCCCTGAGTCCCTGCTGCCAAGCAGTCTGCTGGCAATGGATTCTGCAACCCGACGTTTCTGGTCATCGGTCAGACCTTCACCATGTACCTGCATGGCACCTGTGGTGATGGCCTCGTAGATTCGTTCGGGCGGCATGGATCTGAGAACATCCGGTGCCGGTGCGGCAGGTACCGCCCTGTTGCCGTGACAGGTCATGCAGCGGGTCTGGAAAATGCCGAAGCCGAATTCACTTCCCCCGGCCAGGTTGACCGCTTCTGCCGCATGAACGGTTAAAGGGATGATGAACAGGATCAGTGTGCTCAAGGATTGGAATCGTGTCCTGGACATGGGGTGATAGCCTCCTGATTATTGTTATTCACTGCAGGTTGACGGGTACAATGGAGCCCGCGTTGCCAAGGGTTGAAGCATATCTCTGCCACAAGGCTGAATTAAACCTTTTTCCTGAAAGTCTGTCTGGAATTTATGAAAATTCTCTTTATCTGTACCCATAACCGCTGCCGGAGCATCCTGGCCGAAGCCATTACCTGCCACCTTGGCAAGGGGATCCTGCACGTTGCCAGTGCCGGCAGTGCGGCAGAAGGGGTGATTCATCCGGAAACACTGACAGCCTTGGAAAGGGCGGGTGTGCCTGTGGATGGCCTGCACAGCAAATCCCTGGATGAAGTGAAACTGTTCAATCCGGATGTGGTCATCACGGTTTGCGACAGTGCCGTGAACGAGGCCTGCCCTCTGTGGCTGGGGGCGGCCCTGAAGGTTCACTGGGGCCTGCCTGATCCGAGCCGTCATCAGGGAAGCTCACAGGAACGAGAGCAGGCCTTTGATCAGATTACAGCGTTGCTCACCAGCCGGATATCCCGACTGATGGCGGAGCTGTCAAACACTTCACCGCCCGGCGATATGGCAGCTTTACTCAACGCATTGGCAGCCAGTTGATGGTTTCAGGCAACTGGATGCCGTTTTGAAATTCAGGGCAAATCCGGTAATGTTAGGAACACACGGAAACTGAAAGGACTGGTCAGTCCATGATGTTATTGCTGATCATATTGGGGACAGTTGCAGCGGCTGTCCTGCTGCATTACGAATGCCTGTATCGCCTGACGCTGCTGATGCCGCTGATGCGCATTCGATACCGGTACAGGCTGGTGTTGGGCGTTTTCGGCGCGCTCCTGGCTCATGTGGTGGAGATCCTGATTTTTGCCACGGCCTATTTTTACATGCACCACCATGAAGGGTTTGGCTACCTGGAAGGCCGCTATGTCATAACCCTGCCGGACTGTATTTACTTTTCCTTTACGACCTATACCACCCTGGGCTACGGGGATATCGAGCCTTTCGGCGGTATTCGCTACCTGGCCGGTTTCGAATCCCTCAGCGGGCTGTTGCTGATTACCTGGACAGCATCGTTCCTGTTTATCGAAATGCAGCGTTACTGGGTATCGAAATAATGATGCCTTCTGCTCTTCGGCATAAGGGAGCTTTGGCATGAAACACTTGCTGCTCATACCTCCCCTGGCAGCAGCACTGGTGTTCACCTTACCCCAGGCCCTGGAAAACTTTCAGGAGCCGGCCGCGTCATACGTCCCCGTCGTTTATGAGCTCCTCATGCTGCTTTTCAGCTTTGTCGCGGCTTTTATGGTCAATGGGGTGGTGTTGCTGCCACTGAATTGGCTGGTTATACGTCTGTGGTCCGGTGGATTTCTGGCAGGGCTGTTTTTTGGCTTCCTGATAGCACTGTCAGCAGATATCGTTGCCTATGCCTTCGAAGTTTTCGATTACCAGTCTTCGATTTTCCATCCGGCCTACCTCTATAGGATATTTTTGCCTCTTCTACCTTTGGCCTGTCTTAATTTCTGGTATCTGGCGCGTTATCTTGTTGCAGAACCTGAACAGGAAAGCGGGACTGAGGAACCCGGTAGTGCCGGTGAGGATGCATGACAAAGGTGGCTCCGGCGACGGCAAAACATCTGATTGCTCTTATGAAGCAGCATGCCGATCCGGACAGGGCCAGCTCTTCCCTCCGGTTCTTCAAGAATGGAAAAGGAGAGTATGGCGAGGGGGATCAGTTTATCGGGTTGTCCATGCCGGTATTGAGAAAATTGGCCAGGGCGCATCAGGACATGTCATTGGATGAAGTGGAGCAGGTGCTGGAAAGCGCCATCCATGAAGCCCGTGTTCTGGCCTTGTTGATTATGGTTGCCCGATTCCAGGCGGGTAAGGAGCCTGAAGCTGTCTACCAGCTATACCTGCGCTGCACAGACAGAATCAACAACTGGGATCTGGTGGATTGTTCTGCACACCTGATAGTCGGGCCCTGGCTCTGGCGTCGTAACAAGGACATTCTCGTTGATCTGGCCCGTTCTGCCAGTCTCTGGGAAAGGCGCATAGCCATACTGGCAACCCTGCATTTCATCCGGCAACACCAGTTTAAGGTCACGCTGAACATCGCCAGACTTTTACTGCAAGATACGGAAGACCTGATACACAAGGCAGTGGGATGGATGCTGAGGGAAGTCGGTAACAGGGATATTGTCGTGGAAGAGCAATTCCTGTCCAGGCATTACCGGGATATGCCCAGAACCATGCTGCGTTATGCCATTGAAAAATTTCCACAACCCAGGCGCAAGGCTTACCTGACGGGAAAAGTGTAGATCAGGCATGAAAGGTTTGGATAAATAGTTTGTGAAAAAGTCTGGAACAGTCTGGGAAAAAGTCTGGATAAAAAAAGGGCCCGAAGGCCCTTTTGGGTTACAAAGATTGAGGAGCCAGTATTCCTCAACCTTTGTGGGGAGAAGGTTTTGCAATGGCACATCCTGTGCCCTGGGTTTACATGTCCAGGTTTGCTCCAGAGTTGCATGAAGTGGTATCAAATCCCCTGGTCTGATACCCAACTCGGAACTGAAAATTCACAACTTATCCCCTCCAGGGTCACAGTGATATAGCGTTAGACTTGGTTATGCCCTTTGGTTAAGCTCTCCCCTACCAAAAAACCCACTCATATTTACGCAAGTAAAAATGAGTGAGGAGCTGCAAATGTAGTCCTGTTCAATCACATGGGGCTTTACCTGAAATTTAATACTTATGAAAAGTTATTAATCCGGTCGCTCCGAATCGTTTCTGAAAAGAAAGCCACTAAATATCAATAAGATGGAAAAAGAGACAGCCTCCAGTAATCACGTGAGAGATGAGCTGCCCGAGTTTCATTTCAGCGGGTATGTTCTTGATATTGGGGGCAGAAAACTGCTGGATCCCGACGGGGTTTCGCAGGTTGTCAGTTCCAGGGCGTTTGATACCCTCCATTTTCTGCTCCAGCACGGTGGTGAAACCCTGTCGAAATCCGACATCATGCAGGCTGTATGGGGGCGATCTGTTGTTGAAGACAACAATCTCAACCAGGCTATTTTCAGTTTGCAGAAAATCTTTGGCGACTCTCGCAACAACAACCACTTTATAAAAACCATTCCGGGCAGAGGGTACTGCTTTATTGCCCCGGTAAATGTGACCTGGGTTAAGCCGATGACCGCGAAGTCAGCTTCCCGGATAGCGGTCTCCGGTTTCCATGCCCCGACCTGGATACGGAAAAGCCTGCCCAGCCTTGTCCTGATGCTGTTGTTTGTTGCGATGCTGCTGGGAATTTACATGACTGAAAAGGTCGGACCGGGGGATTCTCCCGGGCTAGGGAGTGAATCCCGGGTCATGGTACCTGAGTCCTTGTCTCCGGAAGCTGCGGTAGCACGCGATGGCAGCGATCAGGAAAGAATCAGGAATTCGGTGGCGGTTCTGCCATTCAATTTTCTGGATCAGGGGGGTGACAATGCCCTATTTGCCCTCGGGCTGCATGATGAAATCATCAGTCAGCTTTCAAATATTCGCAGCCTGAAGGTTATTGCCCGGAATAGCATTCTTACACTGGTTGAACAGGACATGTCTGGAGATGAAATTGCCCGGTTGCTCAAAGTGGAGAATTTGCTCAGCGGAACCATACTGCATACGGGTGAGAATGCCCGTATCAGCCTGCAAATGCATGATGCAGTTACAGGCATATCCCTTTGGTCCCAGTCCTATGAAATCCACCAGCAGGACTTGAATGAAATGTTTGCTGTGCAGTCGAGCATCGCAGGGGATGTCGCCAGGGCGCTGGAAACCGAAATCCAGGAACCTGAGCTGCTGTCGGCAACGCCTACCCAGTCCTTTGAAGCCTACCGTTTCAACATGGCTGCCAGGATGGCCCATTATCAGCAGGATTTTGCCAAGGAGTGGGAGCTGGCCAGGCAGGCCATAGCACTGGATGCCGATTATTACGATGCCCTGGCGACGTTTGCATCTGTCAATGCCACTCTCGCCAGTTTTCCCCTGCCGGGAATGGACAGTCAGGATCATGTGGCATACGCCCTTGAAGCAGTCAACAGGATGATTGAACTTGCCCCGGAAAAAAGTCGGGGCTACGCCCTGAAGTCCATCGTTCTGGGGACTGTCAGGGACTGGGACGGGGTTTCACAGATGCTGGAGACTGTCAGGGAGCTCAATGCGCCATTGGGAGACCTCAATTACATTGCCCTGGTATTGATGTGCCTGGGTGACTTTGACACAGCCATTGATATTTACCGCGCCAACCTGGTGACCGAACCGCTGAACCTTTATGGTCGCGGCTTCCTGATGGCGGCCCTTGAACTGGCGGGACGCCATGAAGAGGCCAGGACAGAATATATGCTGGGCGAGGAGTTGAATCCGGACTGGTGGGGTGATGCGGTCAACGTATTCATGGCCCTGGGACGTGATGAGCCCCTGGAAGATATCAGTGATATTTTCGGTATGTCAGCTGAACTGAAATCATTACTGATGAATATTGATAAAGTGGAGCAGGTCCGGAACGCGCTTGAGCGCTACCGTCATACAGACAACAAGATATCGGCAGAGGCGCTGTATTATGCAGCCCTGGCTGCCAAAACCGGGGATCAGGAAGCTGCCCTTGAGCTTTTTCAGGATGCACTGACAGACGCCTAGACGACCCTGTTCTGGATCTGGTTGCCGGTATTCGATGAAACGAGAAAACAGGAAGGATTCAGGACCTTGCTGAAGGATTCCGGGGTGGTCGATTACTGGCAGAAAAATGGCTGGCCGGACGTGTGCCAGCCCGTTGGTGATTCCTTCAAATATGACTGGCGGGCTTACCCGACCCTGACCCAATTGTACTGATCAGGGACGGGGGCATAAGGCAGGGCAGGCCGATTATTTGTGCGGCCGGTTTTCGACGAGGTGATCCACGACTGAAGGGTCCGCCAACGTGGTGGTATCGCCAAGGCTGTCCATTTCATTGGCCGCTATCTTCCGCAGAATTCGGCGCATGATCTTGCCCGACCGTGTCTTGGGCAGGCCAGGAGCAAACTGAATGACTTCCGGTCTGGCAATTGCTCCGATGTCTTTGGCAACAAATGCCCGGAGTTCATCTTTCAGGGCTTCCGATTCCTCCACGCCCTTCATCAGGCTGACATAGGCATAGATACCCTGCCCCTTGATGTCATGAGGGAAACCGACCACGGCAGCTTCGGCAACACTTTCATGCAGCACCAGGGAGCTTTCAATTTCTGCTGTCCCCAGGCGGTGTCCGGAAACATTGAGTACGTCGTCCACCCGGCCGGTAATCCACCAGTAGCCATCCTCGTCCCGGCGTGCGCCATCACCCGTGAAATAATATCCCGGGTAGGTAGAGTAATAGGTATCAATGCAGCGTTGGTGGTCGCCGTATACCGTGCGGATCTGGCTGGGCCAGCTGGCGGTGATCACCAGGTTGCCCGAAATGGCGCCTTCCAGGATATTGCCTTCAGGATCCACCAGGGCTGGCTGCACACCAAAGAAGGGAAGTGTGGCAGAACCCGGCTTCAGGTCGGTTGCACCTGGCAGCGGCGTGATCATGTGGCCGCCGGTTTCAGTCTGCCACCAGGTATCCATGATGGGGCATTGTTCATTACCAACGATACGGTAATACCATTCCCAGGCTTCGGGGTTGATAGGTTCGCCCACTGTGCCCAGAATTTTCAGGGATTGGCGGGACGTGCAGGTGACAGGATCATTTCCCTGGGCCATGAGGGCGCGCAGGGCAGTTGGCGCGGTATAGAAGGAATTGACCTGATACTTGTCGATTACCTGCCAGAAGCGGGAGCAGTCCGGGTATGTAGGCACGCCTTCAAACATCACCTGGGTGGCACCGTTGGCTAACGGTCCATAGACGATATAGGAGTGGCCGGTTACCCAACCCACATCCGCGGCGCACCAGTAAACATCCCCGTCATGGTAATTGAACACATATTTATGGGTCATGGCGGCGATCAGCAAGTAGCCGCCTGTCGTGTGAAGCACACCCTTGGGCTTACCGGTTGAGCCGGAAGTGTACAGAATGAACAGGGGGTCTTCGCTGTCCATGGCTTCAGGCTCACAGGTTTTTTCCACGTCATTGATGGCTTCGTGGTACCAGATGTCGCGATCGCTGTTCCAGGCGATGTCTCCACCGGTACGCTGAACCACCAGAACAGTATGGACATTGGGGCATTGCTCCACGGCTACATCGGTATTGGCTTTCAGCGGGAAGACTCTGCCACCGCGTACACTTTCATCAGCTGTGATCACGACCCGGCAGTCGGAATCCAGGATGCGGTCCTTCAGGGAGTCCGGCGAGAAGCCGCCAAAGACAACAGAGTGAATGGCACCGATGCGGGCGCAGGCCAGCATGGCAAAGGCCGCTTCCGGAATCATCGGCATATAGATGCATACCCTGTCGCCGCGTTTCACGCCGCGGGCCTTCAGGACATTGGCGATTTCGCAGACATGGTCATGCAGTTCCTGGTAGGTGATTTCACGGGCTGTGCCTGGTTCATCCCCTTCCCAGAGTATGGCAGCCTGGCTGGCTCGGGTGGGCAGGTGTCGGTCAATGCAGTTCACCGTGACATTGAGTTTGCCATCGATAAACCATTTGATGTCCCCCAGGGCCATGTTGCAGTCGCTTACCTGGCTGAACGGTGTCATCCAGTCGAGGAAGGCAGTGGCCTGTTCGCGCCAGAAGGTGTCTGGATCTTCGATCGAAGCCTTGTACATGGCGTCGTACTGCGCCTTGTTCAGATGTGCTGTGGCTTTATTGTGTTCGGCAACGGGGTAGATTTTGGCGTCTGACACTGGGGTACCTCTTGTGACGTGTTTGCTTCAGGTACCCTCCGGAGAAATGTCAGGCTACCTGTACGGGAATGGTGTTGCTGGAGCGGATGATGTTGTTGTGCTCATCCAGATAGACCAGCTTGGGTTTGTGATTCAACAACTCTGCCTCAGTGTAACCGGCATAAGCACAGATGATAACCCTGTTGCCGACATCGGCCTTATGGGCAGCTGCGCCATTCACGGAGATAATGCCGGAACCGTGTTCGGCCCGAATCGCATACGTGGTGAAGCGTTCACCATTGGTGATGTTGTAAATCTGGATCTGTTCGAATTCACGAATGCCCGCTGTATCCAGCAGGTTGCCGTCAATGGCACAGGAGCCTTCATAATCAAGTTCTGCATGGGTGACACAGGCTTTATGCAGCTTGGCTTTTAACATCATGGATTGCAATGGTGTTTCCTCTTGACCGTCAGGGGCCGGTATTTTTGTTACCGGCGGGTGCCGGTGGTTGGCGAGGGCGAATTATCCCAAAAAATGGCCGTGTTGATCAAACCTGTCGTTCTGTCAGGCTATTCTTCTTCAGAGTCCTCCAGGTCACTGTCCTGATCGTCTTCGGGAAACTCATGCTCCAGCATGTAGTCGAATTCGGGATCGACAATAATCCTGCCTTCCATGGCCTGGCGGCCAAGCAGCATCAGGTAGGTCATCCCGCTTCTGTCAGTAAGGGTCAGCTTGATAGGCCATTGCTTGCTGCCAAGGCGGATAGTGGTGGTGATGACCACGCGGGATTCCGTATCTGCTGAAGAACTTTTTACGGTTTTTCGTCCGTCGACAGGCGCTGTTGTCCTGATGACACGGTCGACATTATGAATGTCCGGATGCAGGTCAAAACTGACCATGTTCCGACGTCCTTTCTTGAATCTCTCGATATTGTCCACGTGCAGGGATGAAGTAGCGGCACCTGTATCCACCCGGACATGAAGGTTGCTGATGCCAAGATCAGGCAGATCGCAGAGTTCCAGCGCGCCAACACACAGTTTTTGGCGTTTCCTTGTAGCCATTACCCACGACCCTTTGGTTTGTTGGGTCCTGCGAGGCTGTCTTTTTCGATGTACGAAATGATTTTTCCGGCCACATCAATACCTGTGGCTGTTTCGATACCTTCCAGTCCGGGGGAAGAGTTAACCTCAATGACGAGGGGGCCATGCGAAGAACGCAGGATATCAACACCTGCCAGATCCAGGCCCATCACTCTTGCAGCTTTGACGGCAAGTGAGCGTTCTTCAGGTCGCAGTTTGATCACTTCAGCGGAACCGCCACGGTGCAGGTTGGAACGGTATTCCCCTTTGACGGCTTTGCGCCGCATCGCAGCGATCACTTTGTTTCCAACAACAAAACAGCGAATGTCGGAACCGCCGGCTTCCTTGATGAATTCCTGGACCAGGAAATCCGATCCGATACCGCGGAAAGCATTGATCAGTGCCTCTGCCGCTTTTTTGGTTTCAGCAAGCAGGACGCCATTGCCATGAGTGCTTTCAGTCAGCTTGAGAATGAGAGGGGCCCCGCCCACCGATTCGATCAGTTTGTCTGTTGCCCTGGCAGAGTGAGCATAGCTGGTCACCGGCTGGCCAATGCCCTTGCGGGCGAGAAGCTGGTGTGCCCGGAGTTTGTCTCTGGAGCGGGTGATGGCGATTGACTCGTTTATGGAATAGACGCCGTCCACTTCGAACTGGCGCAGCACAGCGCAGCCGTAGGATGTAACACTGGCCCCGATTCGCGGGATGACCGCGTCGAATTCCAGTGCTTCAACCAGTTCGGCGCTGCGCTGGTATAAAACAGCAGGGTCATTCGCGGTAATGTTCATGTAGCACTTCAGGACATCAATGACCCTGATTTCATGGCCACGCTCTTTCGCTGCCTCAACCAGTCTTTTGGTTGAGTAAAGATTACGATTGCGTGAGAGTATCCCGATACGCATAAATTGCCTTCTAGATGAGTAAAAACCGCTTTCTGTTTGGTTTTGTATATTATTCCATGCCTGTTGCAATTGAAACCGACGCCACGGGGAGGCTGCAACGGATGTTGTCGATCAGGCGGGTGGGACCCAGTCGGGCAGCAGCGAGTATGACCAGTTGCCTGTCTTTGTCAGTGGCAGGTTCAAGTGTGTCAGCATGGCTGATGTTGAAATAGTCCACGATGAAACCGGCCTGTTCCAGTCTGCTGCAGGCCGCCTGTTCTATCTTGCCGTACTGGCGATCACCCTGCTGCATTCTGTCGGCAGCTATCTGTAGGCATTGATACAGTGTTGCCGCTTTTAGCAGCTGGCTTTCATCCAGGTAGCCGTTCCTGGAACTCATGGCGAGGCCGCTGGGCAGTCGCACAGTGGGAACGCCGATAATGTCCAGCGGGAAGCACAGGTCGCCTGCCATTTTTCTTATTATCTGCAGCTGCTGATAATCCTTTTCCCCAAAGAATGCTGCATCCGGTTGGGTAAGATTGAACAGTTTGCTAACCACGGTACAGACTCCGCTGAAATGCCCTGGGCGACTTTTGCCGCAGTGGCGCTCTGATAACCCGGGCACGGTCACCAGCGTCAGGTTGTCCAGACCGTTGGGATACATTTCATGATCAGGTGGGACAAACACGGCATCGCAGCCTCTGGACGCCAGTTTTTCCAGGTCCTCTTCCAGGGTACGTGGATAGTTGGCCAGGTCCTCACCAGGACCGAATTGCAGGGGATTGATGAAGATGGTGGCCAGCACATAGCCGCAGCGCTTCCGGGCTTCATCCACCAATGCCAGGTGGCCTTCATGCAGATTGCCCATGGTTGGCACGAGACCGATACGCTGGCCGGTCAGCCGCCGCATATCCAGTGCCGTTTGCAGGGCGTCACGGGTGTTGAAAAATTCCATGATCCAGGATCAGTCGTAGCAATGTTCAGGGCCGGGAAAGCTGCCGTCTTTCACCGCCCTCACATAGGCTTCGATGGCGCCAGGAATGCCGTTTGATGAATCCGGCAAAAAATTCTTGATGAACGGCGGGGTAATTGGAGAGATGCCCAGCAGGTCGTGCAGCACCATGATCTGGCCGTCCACATCCGGTCCCGCACCGATGCCGATGACCGGGATGGTCAGGGCCTCGCTGATGGTCCTGGCCAGGGCTTGCGGCACGGTTTCCAGCAACAGGCAGCTGGCGCCCGACGATTCCAGCAGCAGGGCTTCCTCCAGCATCTTGTCAGCTTGCGCAGGATCGCGGCCCTGTACCAGGAAGCCGCCGATACGGTTTACCGACTGTGGCGTCAGGCCCATATGGGAGCAAACCGGAATACCTCTTTCTGCGAGCAGACGGGTGGACTCGGCTATCCAGGCCCCGCCTTCAAGCTTGACCATCTGCGCACCGGCACGCATCAAACGGGCAGCATTTTCCAGGGTCTGGGCTTCAGAGGCATAGGACATGAAGGGAAGGTCGGCGATCAGCAGAGAGCCCTGGCTGCCGCGATGGACGCAATGCATGTGATAGATCACATCTTCCATGGTGACCGGTAACGTGGTGTCATGACCCTGGATAACCATGCCAAGGGAGTCTCCAACCAGAATGACTTCCACGCCGGCTTCACCATAAAGCCTGGCAAATACCGCGTCATAACAGGTCAGGCAGGCAAATTTTTCGCCGGCTGACTTCAATTTGTGCAGGGTGTTCACAGTGACTTTTTTCATGGCTTATTTTCTATTCGTCTGGACTCAAGGCGCTGGGGCAGGGGAGTCGTCAGAGGAGTGTGGGCTTCGGATTAAAGTAGTTGCGGCTGCCTTTGCGGGTTGTCAGGATGTAATCCAGTAACAGTCCGTAATCCTCGTCGTTGTTCACCAGGTCAATTTCAGCGCTGTTGACAACCAGCAGCGTGCTGTCGTCATAGTAGTGGAAAAAACTGGTATAGGCATCTATGAGGTTTTCCAGATATGACTCTTCAATCAATTGTTCCGCCGGAATGCCCCGTTTCTGGATGCGTTCCACCAGGGTGCCGACAGGTGCCTGGAGGTATATGACCAGGTCGGGCTTGGGTGCATCTATCGTGAGGTGTTCGTAGACTTTTTCATACAGGTCGAATTCGTCATTATCCAGATTCTGTCGGGCAAAAAGCCGATCCTTTTCGATGAGAAAGTCGGCTACCCTGACAGGTTCGAACATATCATCCTGGCGTAAATCCTGGATTTGCTGGGCCCGCTGGAAAAGAAAAAATAACTGGGTGGCCAGTGCCATTTGCCGGGGGTCATGGTAAAAGCGTTCCAGGAAAGGATTTTCCTCGCTTTTCTCCAGCAGTATTTCGTAGTTGAAGCTTTTGGCCAGGCGCTTGGCCAGGCTGGTCTTACCCACTCCGATGGGGCCTTCCACGGCTATATAACGGGGAGTGTTGCTGTTTTTTCTTGCTTCTTGTGACACGTCAATCCTGCTTGTTGTCCCGGTCTGAATATCAGGGAGGTGGACCTTCGCTGTGATCAGTCAGAGGTCGTGGGTTTTGTTCTGGAGGATTTTACTCTGCGCTTGCCGGATTTTGAATGACGACGTCCGCGTCGCGGCATCGCCTGCATGTTGTCCCGACTGCTGGTATCTGCTTCCTGAAAAGCCGTCCACCATTGCCCCAGGCCATCGAGGTCTTCACCTGACTTTTCCCTCAGCAGAATGAAATCATAGGCGGCCCGGAAGCGCTTGTTTTCCACCAGGGCCTGGGCCCGCTTGCGGCGGGAAAGACGCAGCTGGTATTCCCAGATTTCCCGCATTGGAATGCTGAAGCGCTTGGGAATGGACAGGCGCTGGCACTGCTCGCTGATGACCGATTGTGCTGCATGATGCATGGCCACCATGGGCGGCATGTGGTCCTTGAGGTTTTCATTGTAACGCACCTGCAATGCCGGCCAGAGGATGGCCGCCAGCAGAAAAGCCGGTGTGACACTTTTCATGTCGCGGATGCGTTGATCGGTACTCTGGAAGGCCAGTTCCAATAACTTTTCGTTAACGTTGTCACCCCTGGCAAGGGCTTCCACAGATTCCGGAAACAGGTACCTGAACACATCATGTTCCCGGAGCAGGGCGTAGGTTTCGGCAGCATTGCCAGCAAAAAAAAGTTTGAGCACTTCGTCAAAGAGCCTGGCCGCCGGAATGGATTCCAGGGTGTGGGCCAATGGCCGCATGGGTGATGCGGTATCCGGTTCAATATTGAAATCGAGCTTGGCGGCAAGGCGAATGGCGCGAAGAATCCTGACCGGGTCCTCACGATAACGCTGTTCAGGATCACCAATCATTCTGAGTTGTCGGTTCTCCAGATCCTGGACGCCTCTGACATAATCATGGACCTCAAATTTCCTGACCGTGTAGTACAGGGCATTGACTGTGAAATCACGCCTGATGACATCCTCTTCCAGTGTGCCGTATACATTGTCCCGTAGAATCATGCCGCTCTGGGAATGAGCGGAGTCAATATGCTGGACATGGCGGGCCAGTCGGTCGCCCTGGATTTCAACACTGTCCGTATTGCTAGCCCTGAAGGTGGAGACCTCGATGATTTCCCGCCCCAGGGTAACGTGCACTATCCGGAAGCGCCGGCCAATAATGCGGGCATGACGAAACTCCGCCTTGACCTGCTCCGGCGTGGCGTCAGTGGCAACATCAAAATCCTTGGGCTGTTTGCCCAGCAGCAAGTCCCTGACAGCACCGCCCACTATAAAGGCCTGGTAACCCGCATCGTTCAGTGTATAGAGCACTCGCAGGCAGGCCTGGCTGATGTGTTTGCGGGAAATGCAGTGCTGGTCCCGACCCAAAACGACAGGGTGCAGACTTTTTATGTCCGGAGAGGCTGTAGTAGAACTGCTGTCAGTCAAAAGCATTCAGGGCCAGGTTGATGAAAACGGCATTCATTGTACACAGTTGACCCGGGCCCGGTAAGGGAAAAGCATGGGGACGGGTGATGCAGGAGTGGGGTGCCCTGGTGTGTTCAGGCGTTTTTCTTCTTGCGTGGAATATTGAAGCGCTGACGGCGCTCCCAAAGGCACTTGCGGCTGATGCCAAGCTTCTGGGCAAGCTGGGTTTCGTTCAGTTGGTCCTGGTTTTCCAGGACGAAACGCTGGAAGTAGTCCTGCAGTGACAGGTTTTCAGGCTCGGAACCGGTGCCGGGGGATGGATCCTGGCCAGATTCGGTAGAGGATTTCGCCTGGGCTTCCAGGGAGTCAATTTTTACGAGTTCGACATCAAGCCCCAGCAAATCCATGGGGATGTCGGTGCCCTCTGTCAGAATGACGGCCCGTTCAATGGCATTTTCCAGCTCCCTGACATTGCCTGGCCACGGATAAGTGGTTATCACCTGGATGGCATCAGCGCTGAATTTTTTCGAGGCAACATCCAGGCGATTGCAGCATTGCTCAAGCTTGATTTCAGCAAGGCCAAGTATATCTGAGCCCCGGTCTCGCAATGGTGGTATCTGTAAAGGCATGACATTGATGCGGTAAAAAAGATCGTCCCGGAAATTGCCATCGGCAACAACCTGGCTCAGGTCGCGGCTGGTTGCTGCCACCAGCCGGATATCCACTTTATGGGAATCAACAGAGCCAACCCGACGAATTTCATGCTCCTGCAATACTCGAAGCAGGCGGGCCTGGGCATCCAGTGGCAGTTCGCTGATTTCATCAAGAAAGAGGGTGCCATTGTTGGCGGCTTCCAACAGACCGGTACGTGTGGTTGTAGCACCAGGAAAGGCTCCCTTGTCGTGTCCGAACAACTCCGATTCAATCAGGTTTGCTGGAATGGCAGCGCAGTTGACGGACACCAGGCTGGCATCCTTGCGGGAACTGCCCTCGTGCAGGGCTCTGGCTACCAGCTCCTTGCCCGTGCCCGATTCGCCCTGGATAAGGACCGGCGAGTTGGTCATTGCCACCTTTCGGATACGGCGAAACAATTCGATCATGGCCGGGCAGCTGCCGCGCATGCCGGCCACCGGTTGTTCACTGGGTCGGGGATTCGAGCGTGAGACGTTGGTTTCCTTGACGTAGTCGTTCTGCAGGCGTTCAAGGGCCCCCAAAATCTGTTCATGATCCAGGGGGATGGAGAGATAGTCCACGGCCCCGATTTTCAGGGAATCGATGCTGTTGCGTAAACTGGCATAACTGGTGAGCACAAGGACCGGAGTTGGGGTCTGGCTGATAAGGTCTGTACCCGGCCTGCCTGGCAGGCGCAGGTTGGTGATGATGACATCCTTGCTGTCAAGATCAGCCTGGCTGATTGCTTCTTCTGCAGAGCAGGCTTCATCAATGTTGTAGCCATGGCGCTCCAGCAAGCGGCGCAATGCTGCTCGCAGGCTCTGGTCTTCGTCAACAATGAGTATGTGATGCATAAAGTCAGTCTTTTACCCCCAGCTTTTTTGGGGTGATTGAGACAGGGAAAGCAATGATAACAGGGAGGCGTTACAAAACAATATGTTTCTTTTCTACCCATTTTTTTTGGGGGGCTGGCAACCCTGGTACTTCAAAAATTGACCGAACGTTCGGTATATCCGGAGAAAATTTAAACCCGACATGTGTCTTGGTTGATACTTACGGTGACACAATAGGCCGCCGGTCAGGGCTCCAGTTATTCTGTCAGGGTTTTCAGGTTGGTCAATGCCAGTGGGGACCAGTGTTCAATGGCCCAGTCGAGTACATCCTTGGCGTCGGCATACTGAAGGTCGGGGTCAGGATTTTGCTGCAGATACAACAGTGCTGAATACAGCAGTGCGCCCTGTTCTTCCGGTTTGATGCCTTCGGCCATGTGCTGCTTGCTTAATTTCTGGCCCTGATCGTTGATGATGACAGGTATATGGGCGTAGCAAGGGGTAGGGCAGGAGAGCTGTTGCTGCAGGTAAATCTGGCGGGCGGTGGAATCCAGCAGATCAATGCCTCTCACAACATGAGTGACACCCTGAAAGGCATCGTCCACAACAACGGCAAGCTGGTAAGCAAACAGGCCATCTTTGCGGCGAATGATGAAATCCCCAACGGCATCGGCCAAATGCTGGGACTGATAACCCTGCAGGGCATCGGAAAAGGCGATTGTGTGGTCGGCAACGATGCAGCGCAGGGCCAGGCCTTCGCCATCAAGGAGGTTGCGGTTCCTGCAGGTGCCAGGATAGATGCCGTCGTAATCCTGCAACTGCTGACGCGTGCAGTCGCAGGCAAAGACCAGGCCTTTGGCCTGCAGCTGGCCGATGGCCTCCCGGTAAGCAGCATATCGAGAGCTCTGGTAAAGCACCGGTCCATCCCAATACAGGCCCAGGCTGTCCAGTGCAAACAGGATGCTGTCAGCCGCTTCACAGCTTTCCCTGGGGGGATCGAGATCTTCCATGCGAAGCAGCCAGCGTCCGTTGGCCTGGCGGGCATCGAGCCATGAGGCCAGAGCTGCTACCAGAGAACCCAGATGCAGGGGGCCGCTTGGCGAAGGGGCAAAGCGCCCGATATAGGAACTGGATGGCGTATTTGATGAAGAAGGAGGTGAGTGATCGAATGTTTCGGTCATTGGCTGACCCGGGAACCGGGTGAGGCATAAGAGCTGGTCATGCCTCCTCCGGTTCCAGTCCTGAATGTCAGGCGCCCAGTTGCTTTTCCTTGATTTCGTCGAGAGTCTTGCAGTCGATGCACTTGTTGGCTGTCGGTCTGGCCTCAAGGCGACGGATACCGATTTCGACACCACAGGAGTCGCACCAGCCGTAATCATCGTTGGCGATCAGCTCAATGGTACTGTCAATTTTCTTGATCAGGCGGCGTTCACGGTCACGGGTGCGCAGCTCAATGCTGAATTCCTCTTCCAGTGTTGCTCTGTCAGCCGGATCTGGCGGGTTGGCTGCTTCGTCCTGCATGTGGTGTACGGTACGGTCTACCTCTTCCATCAGTTCGTTGCGCCAGTTCCGCAGGATTTGCTTGAAATGTTCCTTTTGTTGCTCATTCATATACTCCTCACCACGTTTCATCTTGTAAGGAGTAAAACTCTTACCCTGCATATTTGTTTCTGCCGTAATACTTGTTGATGTTGCTTTTGGTGCTGCTTTTTTGGGAGCAGGTTTTGCCTTGGGAGCAGCCTTAACAGGGGCTGCCTTTGCTTTAGGTTTGGCTTTGATTGGAGCTTTGGCTTTGGGCGCCGCTTTTTTTGGGGCTGCCTTTGCTTTAGGTTTGGCTTTGATTGGAGCTTTGGCTTTGGGCGCCGCTTTTTTTGGGGCTGCCTTGGCTTT
>Ga0181593_10000133_pt1 | contig 57338 bp, 54 predicted proteins | sample 071ome_19_FD_133756 | JGI IMG/M metagenome (GOLD analysis project Ga0181593, IMG submission 133756) | Coastal salt marsh microbial communities from the Groves Creek Marsh, Skidaway Island, Georgia - 071413AT metaG (megahit assembly) | ecosystem: Environmental > Aquatic > Marine > Intertidal... | reverse complement strand
CCAGACGGATACCCAGATGGATGCCCAGATCGATGCTCAGATGGATGCTGGGGCGGATACCGGTCTGAAGCGGGTGCTTTCTCTGCCATTGTTGGTGCTCTACGGCCTGGGCACGACCATTGGCGCGGGCATTTTTGTTCTGACCGGCAAGGTCGCCGGCGTTGCCGGCGGGTTTGCGCCGCTGGCCTTTCTGTCGGCGGCTATCCTCGCCGGTCTGGCGGCGCTGTGTTTTGCGGAGCTTGCCGTACGGCATCCCGAAAGCGGCGGCGCAGCCGTCTATGTCAAGGAAGGGCTCGGCTCCGACCGGCTCGCCCTGCTGACCGGAGGGTTGGTGATCCTGGCCGGGCTGGTGTCGACGGCGACGATCATTACCGGTTTCGCCGGTTACGCGGGCGACCTGGTGCCGGCACCCGCTCTTGCATTGAAACTTGGCGCGGCGGTGCTGCTCGGGCTGATCGCGTTCTGGGGTGTGCAGGAATCCGTCACGGTGGCGGCAACCGTCACCATCGCCGAGGTCGGCGTCCTCATCGCGATCTGTCTGTTCGGCCTGCCGGGATTGACGCTCGATGGGATCGGCAAGGCCATGCAGCCCGCTACGGCGGATGCAGTGATCTGGGCCGGCGTCGCCTCCGGCGCCCTGCTGGCCTTCTACGCCTTTATCGGTTTCGAGGACATCGTCAATGTCGCGGAGGAGACCCGGGATCCCCATCGCACGCTGCCGCGCGCTATCATCGTCACCCTGGTTGTGACGTCTATCCTCTACGTGGCTGTGTCCCTGATCGCCGTGACCGCCGCGCCCCTGAACGAGCTTGCCGGAAGTACAGCGCCGCTGACGTTTCTGTTCGAGCGGGTCAGCGGCCTGCCTGGAGGAACGATCAGCATTATCGCGATTTTTTCCGTGCTCAACGGCGCGCTGATCCAGATCATCATGGCGTCCCGCGTTTTCTTCGGGCTGGGTCGTCGAGGCTGGCTCCCCGCCTGGCTGGCGACGGTGCACCGCACAACACGCACCCCGTCGAACGCCATTATATTGTGCGTTCTGATTGTTGCTCTCCTGGTGACGGCGTTTCCGCTCGAAGCGCTCGCCAAGACGACATCCTTCATCACATTGGCGATCTTCGCCCTGGTCGCGGTGGCATTGTTCAGGCTGAAGCGGAAGACACAGGCAGTGCCGGCCGGCGGGTTCAGCGTGCCGATATGGCTGCCGGTCGCAACCGTTGCCGCGATCGCCGCGCTGGTGATCGCGGAACTCTATAACCGCCTGGGCTGACGAAAGGAGCTTGCAGATGACGGATCAGACAACGTCCGGTCGGGGGCCCGATGAAGCTTTCGATGCCTATCGTCCCCAGCGAATCGCGGAGCGGATCGAGGATGCCGGCGTAGCGAAGGCCAATCTGGGGCTGCTCGAGATGCTGACGCTTGCCGTGCTCGCCGGCGCGTTCATTTCCTTCGGGGCCGTTTTCTACACCGTTGCAGTCACCGACTCCGCGCTCGGTTTCGGCATGACGCGCGTGATCGGCGGGCTGGTTTTCTCGCTCGGGCTGATCCTTGTCGTGATCGCCGGGGCGGAGCTCTTCACCGGCAATAATCTGATCGTCATGGCCTGGGCCGACGGCCGCATCGAGGCCGGGCGCATGCTGCGCAACTGGGCCATCGTCTATGCCGGCAATTTTATCGGCGCCGTGGCGTCCGCCTTTTTTATTCACTGGTCCGGCGTTCTCGGTATGCATGACGGGGCGGTGGCAGAAACTGCACGAACCATCGCCGCCGCAAAGATCGCGCTCGCGCCCGATCAGGCCTTCGTGCGCGGCATGTTGTGCAACGCGCTGGTGTGTCTTGCCATCTGGCTGTCTTTCGCCGCGCATCGAGTGTCCGGCAAGATTCTGGCGATCATTTTTCCGATTACCGCGTTCGTCGCGCTCGGATTCGAACACAGCATCGCCAACATGTATTTCCTGCCCGTCGCGATGCTGCAGGGCGCAGACGTCACGGTGGCGGACCTTTTCGCTAACCTGGTCCCGGTAACGCTTGGCAATATCGTCGGCGGGGCGGGACTCGTCGGGCTGGTTTACTGGATCGTGTACTCCAGGAACCGGTGACTATTCCTCTTCCGGGCGACCTGCCATCATTCGGACGGCGCGGTAGGTCATGACCCTGTCGCCCTTCTGGTTGAACACGTCGTTCTGCGTCGTGACGATGCCGCGATTGCCCTTGCTGGTCGGGCGCACCGCGGTGACCTCGACTTCGGCGTGGACCGTGTCGCCGGCGAACACCGGACCCAGCACCTTCTTCTCGACTTCCAGCAGCGCCAGCCCTGTGGTCTGCATGGTGGACTGGCACAGCAGCCCCTCGATGATCGTGTAGACACAGGCGGCCGGAGAAACGCGCCCCTGGATCACCCCGCCATGTTCGGCGAAGGACAGATCGGTAAACAGGGTCTCCACCATGCCGGTGACGCCGATGAAATTGACGATGTCGGGTTCGGTGATGGTGCGGTTGAGGGTTTTGAACTTGTCGCCGACTGAAAGGTCGTCCCAGTAAAGCCCGATACCCAGCGTTTTCATGTCTCTTTCCCCGTGATCTCGTTTATTTCGTCTTCCGAAAGACCGGCCTCGCGCAGGATTTCATCCGTGTGTTCGCCGAGCTTGGGCTGCATCCGGCTCAGCTCCGGCTCGGTCCGGCTGTAGCGCACCGGAAAATCCGGCAGGACGATGTCGCCCTCGGTCGGGTGGGTGCGCTTGCGAAAAAAATCGACCGCCGCGAGATGCGGGTCGTGCTCGACTTCTTCCAGTGTCGCGATGGGCGCTGACGGGATGTCGAGCTCGGCAAACCGTTTTACCCAGTATTCGGTCGTCTCGCCGGTCAGGCATTCCCCGGCGAGGCGATACAGCTCCTCGATATTATCGCTGCGGTTCGACAGCGTATCGAAACGCGGATCGTCGGCGAGCTCCGGCCGCCCGACCTCATTCCAGAACTTGCGCCACTGCACATCGACATAGGCCAGCATGCAGATATGGCCGTCGCTGGTTTTGTACGGACGCCGCCACGGGGCGAGCACGCGGGTATAGCCGAGCGATGCTTCCGGCGGGTCGAACGTGTGGCCGTAGAGATGTTCGGTCATGTTGTAGGCGACCATGGTCTCGAACATCGGGATTTCGACGAACTGACCCTTGCCAGATCGCTCGCGCTCCAGCAGCGCCGCCATCACCGCATAGGCGGCGACCAGCGCGCAGGTCTTGTCGGCCATGATGGTCGGCAGATAGCGCGGCTCGCCAATGAGGCGCGCCATCAGGTCGGCCCCGCCGCTCTGTCCCTGGATCACGTCGTCATAGGCCGGCGCGCCGGCATAGGGACCGCGCTCTCCGTATCCGTGGATTCCGGCATAGACGATGCGCGGGTTGCGCGCGTTGACGGATTTGTAGTCGAGGCCGAGCGGCACCAGCTTCTGCGGCCGGATCGAATGGAAGAACACGTCCGCCTTGTCGATCAGCCGCCACAGAGCCTCGCGCGCCGACTCCTTCTTCAGGTCCAGCACGACCGAGCGCTTGTTGCGGTTGAGCCCCATGAAGAGCGCCGCCATGTCCTTCGAGCGCGACGGGCCGGTATAACGCGTGGTGTCTCCCGCCGGCGCTTCGACCTTGATCACGTCGGCCCCGAGATCGCCCATGATCTGGGTCGCCAGCGGCCCCAGCACGACGGAGCTGAGATCGAGGACGCGGAACCCCGCGAGCGGGCCGGCCATGGCGTGACCTACGACCTTTTGCCGCGGAAATCGGGCGCGCGTTTCTCGCGGAAGGCGGCTGCGCCTTCCTTCGATTCCTCCGTGCCGTAGAACAGCGCCAGCGCTTCGAAGCCGAGCGCGCCGATGCCCTTGATGTGATCCGTGTCGGCGTTGAAGGACCGCTTGGCGATGGCGATGGCGGTCGGGCTGCGCTCCATAATCTCGGCGCACCAGCGCTCGACCTCCGCATCGAGCTCGTCCGCCGTCACGACGGTGTTGGCGAGCCCCATCTCCAGCGCTTGCTGTGCGCTATAGCGGCGGCACAGGTACCACATCTCGCGCGCCTTCTTTTCGCCGACGATGCGCGCCAGATAGGCGGTGCCCCAGCCGGGGTCGACCGAGCCGACCTTGGGACCGACCTGGCCGAAGACGGCGTTTTCGGAAGCGATGGTGAAATCGCACAGCGTCGCCAGCACATTGCCGCCGCCGATGGCGAAACCCTGGACCCGGGCGATCACCGGTACCGGTACATCGCGGATCGCGGCATGAAGCTCCTCGATCGGCAGACCGATCGTACCCGTCCCGTCGTACTTGCCATTATGTTCCGACTGGTCGCCGCCGGTGCAGAAGGCCTTGTCGCCCATGCCGGTAAGCACGATGGCGCCGATGTCGCGGTTCCACCCGGCGCTCTTGATGGCGTGGATCATTTCCTCGCAGGTGCGGGCGCGGAAGGCGTTATAGACCTTGGGCCGATTGATGGTGATCCAGGCCGCGCCGTTCTTTTCCTCGAACAGGATGTCTTCGTAATCCATCGGATTAATCCTCTAACCGTGCATCGTGAGGCCGCCGGAGACGGAGATCGTCTGGCCGGTGATATAGGCCGCGTCATCGCTCAGCAGGAAGGCGACGATGCCGGGATAGTCGGCAGGTTCGCCCAGCCTTCGCATCGGGATCGCGCGCGCCAGCCCTTCCGCGATCTTGGCGCCGCCTTCGGATGCAGCCTTGAACGCATCGAACAGGGGCGTGTCGGTCGGGCCCGGACACACCGTGTTCAGCGTGATATTCCGTCGGGACACTTCGCGCGCCAGCGTCTTGGTAAAGGCGATAACACCGCCCTTGCAGGCGGAATAGACGGCCTCGCCCGACGATCCGACGCGTCCGGCGTCGGAGGCGATGTTCACGACCCGCCCCGCGCCGCGTTCCGCCATACGGTTCAGCACCGTGTGATGCATATGGATCGGCCCCATCAGGTTGATGCCAATGACCTTCGCCCAGAAATCGGGGTCGGAATCGAGGAAGCTGGTCGGCAGGTCCCAGCCGGCGTTGTTGACCAGAAAATCGATGGGGGCGACGTCTTTCTCGGTTGCCTCCACGGCCTCCTGTACCGACGACAGATCGGTGATGTCGCAATGCTGCGCCGATACGTTGCCGCCCGCTGCGTCGGCGGTCGCTTTCGCGCCCGCTTCGTCGATATCGAAAATCACCGTGCGAACGCCTTCCTCGGCGAGGCGCATCGCGATGGCCCTGCCGATTCCTGACGCTGCCCCCGTTACCACCGCCGTCCGGCCTTCCAGTCCGCGCATGAATGATCCCCGTTACATGAATGTCTGTCGGTTCCTTTATGCGGGGAGACAGCGCATTCCGCAAGTTGACGAACCGAAGCCCCACGCCGTATCCAAGGACAAACAGCGGAGGACAAGTCATGCCCTATTTCAAGTCGCTGCCGGACAATGCGGGGCCCGGCAACATATTCGCAGCCTACTCGGACATTTTCGGCCACTGGACCCAGATGGGCGAGATGCTAATCAACGGACCGTCGGACCTGACACCGGGCGAACGCGAGCTGATCCAGGCCTACGTGTCCGGCCTGGTGAACTGCAAATATTCCTATCTCGCCCATTGCGAGGCGGCCTATGCGCGCGGGATAGAGCGCGGGCTGCTCGACCGGATCATGGTAGACCCGGAAAATGCGATGGACGCAAAATACACGCCGATCCTGACCTACGTTCGCAAGCTGACGCTGACGCCGACCGCGGTTAGCCAGGAAGACGCCGACGCGGTATTCGCCGCCGGCTGGGACGAGAAGGCGCTCCACGATGTCATCGTGGTGACGGCGCGCATGAACTTCATGTGCCGCATCGTCGAAGGATACGGATTTACGCCCATGACGCCCGAGGTTGCCCGCCAGCGCGCCGAGGAACGCGCCCGGGTCGGCTATGTCGATCTGTACCCGCAGATGAAAAAATAATCGGGACGCAGGGGGCGGCTTTCGAAACACGATTTCAATTGCCGGGCAGATATAGGACACTCCTCGACAGTCGATTCCCAACCCCGGCGGTGTCCATGACCCGGTGCGCGCAAATCCTGTCCCTGTGCGTTTTGCTGACGCTCTTAGGCATGTCCGGCGCGTTCGGGCAGGCGGTCGTCGAAAGGGGTTCGTGCCCTGAAATCGGGGAATGGCTCGATCCCGCCACTGGTGGCGAGATCGAGCCTGAGCAACTGAAAGCCTCGCTGGCGCGCCGACCGGTCGTGCTGCTGGGCGAAGAACACGACAACGCGGACCATCATCGCTGGCAGCTCCAGATGCTGGCTGCGCTGCACGCGTATCGTTCCGATATGATCATCGGTTTCGAGATGTTTCCGCGGCGGGTTCAGAATGTTCTCGACCAATGGTCGGCGGGAAAGCTCTCCGTCGCCGAATTCCTCAAACAGTCCGACTGGGAGCGCGTCTGGGGTTTCGACCCGGAACTCTACCTGCCGCTGTTTCATTTCGCGCGTCAGAACCGGATCCCGATGATCGCGCTCAATCTCGATCGATCGGTCGTACGGCGTATCGGCCATGAAGGGTGGGATAAGCTTTCGCCCGATGAGCGCGGCGGGATTTCGCGTCCCGCTGACGCTTCCGGTGCCTATCTGAAGAGCCTCGCCGATGTCTGGCGACAGCATCGGGAGCGGGGCATCGGCGGCGAGAAGCCCGAAAAGACATTGTCGATGGAGGAGGTTCTCAAGGACGAGGCGTTTAAACGGTTCGTCGCAACGCAGCAGGTATGGGACCGCGCCATGGCCGAAAGTCTCGCGGCGGCTCGGAAAAAGAATCCCGACGCGCTGATTGTCGGCGTGATGGGGCAGGGGCACATCGAATACGGACACGGCGTTCCGCACCAGCTCAGAGACCTTGGAATTGGCGATGCCGCGTCGCTGATTCCGTTCGAGGCAGGCCCTGACTGCGCTGAATTGCCAAAGGGGATCGCCGATGCGGCCTTCATCGTTGCGCCGCGCGACCGCAGGAAATCCGCGCCGGCCCGGCCCCGGCTGGGCGTCCTGATCGAAAACGCCGACAAGGGCGTGAAGATCACCCGGGTTGTCGCTGGCAGCGTGGCCGAAGCGAGCACGCTGGAGGCTGGGGACGTCGTGGTTTCGGCCGCCGGTCGCAAGGTCGAAAAGATTTCCGATCTGATCGAGATTGTCCTTCGTCAGGCGCCGGGGACATGGCTGCCTCTCCGGATTCTGCGGGGCGATTCAGAGCTCGAAGTTGTCGCAAGGTTTCCCGTGAAGTTCGGGGAGTCGAATTGAAGGCGCCGGTTGCCGTTCTGCTTGCCGTTCTGGCCGGTTTTCTGCCCGGATTTTTGGCGATCGCCGATGCCCCTGCGGCGGAGAACGGCGCAGTTTCCCATGACGCGACTGTTCGCATCGAACCGGCCGACAGGTCTGTCAGCATTTCGGACAGAATAACCGTTCAGGGCCGGGAGGCGGTTCCGGTTCGCGTCGCGCCGTGGCTGAAGATTGTCTCGCTCAGCATCGACGGAAAAAAATCATCGCCAACAGGTCCCACAGTGCGCCTTGCGGACAGGGGCTCGCATTCGATCGCCCTCGAATTGCAGGGAAAGGCCCCCGCGCCGGGCCGGTCGCGCGGACAATGGCAGGACGCGGCGATCGGCGCCGACGGAGGATACTTCTTTGCGGGGTCAGCATGGCTGCCGCGGATCGAGGGCGCCAGGGTTTCCTACCGGGTGCGCGTCGATGTTCCGGCGGATCAGCGTGTCGTGGTTACCGGCAGGCTTGTGTCCGAAACCATCGGGAAGAAGCGATACGGCGCGGTCTTTGAGTCTCGAAACGCCCTGGAGCCACCTTCGCTGTTTGTCGGTCCGTATGTCGTGAAGGAGAGGAAATCAGGCGATCTCCGCCTGCGGACCTATTTCTATCGCGATCAGGCCGGGCTGGCAGACGGATATCTCGATGACTTTGCACACTACATAGAACGGTATTCGCGTCTTATCGGCGCTTACCCGTATAACGATTTTCATGTGATCGCCGCTCCGATACCGGTCGGGCTGGGCTTTCCCAACCTTACCTATATCGGTCGCCGGATTCTGCCGCTGCCGTTTCTGCGCGGCCGGTCGCTGGCGCACGAGGTGCTGCATAACTGGTGGGGAAACGGGGTTGGCATCGATTACGCGTCGGGCAACTGGGCCGAGGGGCTGACCACCTACATGGCGGATTATGCGCTCGCAGCGGAACGGGATTCGGACGGGGGAGCAAAGATGCGACTCGGCTGGCTGCGCGATTTTGCGGCGTTGCCTCCCGACCGCGATACGCCGGTGGTGCGTTTCACCGGCAAGCACAGCGCGGCGGCGCAGGTCGTCGGCTATAACAAGGTGTCCTTCATTTTTCACATGCTGAGAGCCGAAATCGGCGAAGACAGTTTTACCGCCGGGCTGCGCGAATTCTGGCGCCGCTATCGCAACGATGTCGCCAGCTGGAAGGGTTTGCGCGGCGCCTTCGAAGCCGCATCGGGGCGCGATCTTTCCGGTTTTTTCATCCAGTGGCTCAACCGTGCCGGAGCACCGCAGCTGACCTTGCACGATGCGGGTATCGAGGGGGCTCAAGGCGCGTACCGGGTCCGGTTCACCCTGCGGCAGGGAAGCCCGCCCTGGCGTCTTCGAATCCCTGTATCTGTCCGGACCGAGGGCGGCGCAATTGACCGGACGGTTGACCTGTCGGGCGCCGAACAGAGCTTTACGCTGGATGTCGATCGGCCGCCGCTGGCGTTGCGGATCGATCCGGACTGGAATGTCTTTCGTCGTCTTCTGCCCGGAGAGGCGCCGCCGATCCTGCGCGATGTGACGCTGGCGGCCGATACCGCGACGGTCATCGCCGCCCACCCGGAAATGGAAAAAACGGCCCAAGGGCTTGCCCGTCGGCTTCTCGATACGCGGATGCGTATCGTTTCATCCGACGCGGCCAACCCGGCGAATTCGCCGGTTCTGGTTATTGGCGAGACCAGCAAAGTCGCCGAAATTCTGGTCCGACTTGATCTGGGGGACACGCCGGAGCCGCTCGTCGGACGCGGGACGGCACGGGTCTGGACGGTGTCGAAACCGGGGCGGCGCCCGGCCCTGATTGTCGCCGCGGACGGTCAGGCGGCGCTCGCTGCTCTGTTGCGCCCGTTGCCGCATTACGGCGGTCGCAGCTATCTGGTGTTCGACGGTCGCCGTGCCATCGACAAAGGCGTTTGGCCTGCGACGCATAGACCTCTAACCCGTTCTTTTTGAGGGTAGAGATGGCGTTTCGCCGATTTTTCTGGCGCAACGACGGAAATTATAGGCGCGAAACGTGATATTTATCAGTTTTCGCCTTTTTTTCGCCCCATCCGGTTGCCACATTCTGATTGAGTAATGGCGCCTTCCAGAAGGAGAAGATTGATGGCGTGTCTGAAGAATATTGCAATTTCCCTCGTTCTCGCGGTCTCGCTGACTGCCTGCGCCGACAGCCAGTATGGCCAGAAACAGCAGGTTGGCGCCGTGCTCGGCGGTGTCGCCGGCGGTCTCCTCGGCTCGAAGGTCGGCGGCGGCTCCGGCAAGCTGGCGGCCACTGCGATCGGATCGGTTCTGGGCGTGTTCCTCGGCAGCGAAGTCGGAAAATCGCTCGACAAGGCTGATCAGACCTATGCCTCGCAGACCCATCAGAAGGCGCTTGAGAAATCGCCGACCGGAAACACCGAAGAATGGCGGAATCCCGATTCCGGCCATTCCGGCAGCGTCACGCCGACGTACACCTTCCGGAAGGGCGACGGTCAGTACTGCCGCGAATACCAGCAGACCGTAACTGTCGGCGGCCGGACAGAGAACGCCTACGGCACCGCTTGCCGTCAGCCTGACGGAAGCTGGCAGGTGGCCAGCTAGGTCGCACCGCCACTCGTTGAAAAGGTCGTCCCGCTCCGGGACGACCTTTTTTTGATCGATTTACTCAAATAAAGATTGCAATTCTTTCCCATGCACCTACTTCCATGATAGTAGTTCATGGTTTGTTCTATTTTGGCAATGGGAAGGGAGAAGAATCATGAGTTGTCTTGGTGTTCATTTTGCGATTACCCCCGAGGAAGCCGCGAAGCTCGAGAAACTCGACAATGACGACGTGCGTATCGACTTTATCGGGGAAGAGATCGAACAAAGCTGGGTTGAAGAATTCGTGGTCGAAAGCGACAAGGCGTGGGACGGTATTCACCGCTGTCTCGGCGAATTTCCGCCCGATACGCCATGGTTCTATCCTGTTAATCCGGAATCCGGTGCGCACGCGCGTGTGGAAGATTACGGCAGCGAGCCCCTACGCCTGGCGGTGCTCGGCGGGAAGAAGATCATGGATGACGAGAGCCAGTATTTTATTCGTCTTGTCAGACCCGAGCAGGTCGCTGACATCGCTGCAGCGATGAAAGCGCTGGACCGAGAGCAGATGCACGAGCGATATTTCAGGCATTGCAAGGGCGCATGGCCGGAATACGGGGAAGAGGATTTCGGCTATATCTGGGACTATTTCAAGGAAATCCGGGATTTCTACGGACGTATGGCGGGCAACGGTCGCTACGTCGTTTTCACCGCGGACCAGTAATCGACTGTCAGGCAGCCGCCGGATCGGTTTTCATTTCGGCGCAGTCATCGGCAAAGGACAGCGGCGCGCCCGTTGCGGCCTGCAGCGCGTCGCGGCTGATGCCTGCGGCTATCTCCCGTACGACGAACCGGTCGTTCTCCACATCGATCACGGCCAGGTCGGTATAAACGCGCGTCACGACTCCCAGACCGGTCAGCGCGTACGTGCAGCGGTCCAGCAGCTTGGGCGAGCCGTCACGCGTGCAGTGATCGGTCATGACGAGAACCCTGTCCGCGCCGACCGCGAGGTCCATCGCGCCTCCGACGCCCGGCGGGCGGGAATTGTCCAGCGTCGCCCAGTTTGCGAGGTCGCCGTTTTGCGACACCTGAAAGGCGCCCAGCACGCAGTAATCGATGTGCCCGCCGCGGATCATGGCGAAGGAATCAGTATGGTGGAAATAGGCGCCGCCGGGCAGCAGCGTAGCCGGCTTTTTGCCCGCGTTGATCAGATCCGGGTCTTCCTCGCCCTCGGCCGGTGTCGGTCCCATCCCGAGAATGCCGTTTTCGCTGTGAATGACGATTTCGCGATCCTCGGGAAGGAAATTCGCCACCAGCTCGGGCGCGCCGATGCCGAGATTGACATAGGCGCCGTCGGGAATGTCCTGCGCGATGCGCCAGGCGATCTGCGGCCGGCTCAGTTTCGCCATCTTGTCCTCCTGCCGGTCACCCGACCGCGATAACGCGGTCGACGAAGATACCGGGCGTAATCACGTGCTCGGGGTCGAGCTGGCCGATATCGACGACTTCGTCGACCTGCACGATCGTGATATCCCCCGCCATCGCCATCGACGGGCCGAAATTACGCGCCGATTTGTTGTAGGTCAGGTTGCCCCAGCGGTCCGCAAGCTTTCCTTTTACGAAGGCGAAATCGGCGCGCAGCGGTTTCTCGAAAACATATTCCTCGCCGTCGATGATCCGCGATTCCTTGCCCTCCGCGAGCGGGGTTCCAACGGATGTACGCGTATAGAACCCGCCGATCCCCGCGCCCGCGGCGCGAATGCGCTCGCTCAGCGTGCCCTGCGGTACGATCTCAAGCTCCAGATGGCCCGCGCCGTAGAGTTCCTTGACGATCTCCGCGTTCGACGAGTTGGGGAAGGAGCAGATCACCTTGCGGATGCGCCTTTCTTCCAGCAGCCGCACCAGCCCGCGGTCGCCTTCGCCGGCATTGTTGGAGATAACCGTCAGGTCGCGGATGCCGCGATCCAGCGTTTCCTCCAGCAGATCCTGGGGCGCGCCCGCCGCGCCGAAACCGCTGACCATGATTGTCGCGCCGTCGGCGAGACCGGCCAGCGCCGCATCGAAATCATGGATCTGCTTGTCGATCATGCGGTTGCCGGAATTCTCAGGAAGAGACGTTCTCGATGACCAGGGCGATACCCTGGCCCACGCCGATGCACATGGTGCAGAGCCCGTACTTGCCGCCCCGCTGCCTGAGCTCGTAAGCAGCGGTCGTTGCCAGCCGTGCGCCGCTCATCCCCAGCGGGTGGCCGAGCGCAATGGCGCCGCCGTTCGGGTTCACATGCTCGGCGTCGTCCGGCAGGCCGAGATCCCGGGTCACCGCCAGCGCCTGGGCGGCGAAGGCCTCGTTGAGCTCGATGACGTCCATCTGTTCGATTTTGAGACCGGTCTTTGCGAGCACTTTTCGGGTCGCCGGCGCCGGGCCGAACCCCATGATGCGCGGCGGGACGCCGGCGCTCGCCATGCCGACGATACGCGCGATGGGCTCCAGCCCGTGATCCTTCATGCCCTGTTCGGAAGCCAGCAGGATTGCGCAGGCGCCGTCGTTGACGCCTGAGGCGTTTCCGGCTGTCACCGTGCCGCCTTCGCGGAACGGTGCGGGCAGTTTGGCGAGTTTCTCAGGCGTTGTGTCGCCGCGTGGATGCTCGTCGGTATCGACGATGACCGGGTCGCCGCGACGCTGCGGTACGGAGACGGGGATGATTTCGACCCCGAACCGGCCCGATTTCTGGGCCTCGGTCGCGCGCATCTGCGAGCGATACCCGAACGCGTCCTGATCGTCGCGCGAAATCTGGAAATCCTCGGCGACGTTCTCGGCGGTCTCCGCCATGCTGTCGACGCCGTACTGCGATTTCATCAGCCGGTTGACGAAGCGCCAGCCCAGCGTGGTGTCGTAGACATTGTTGCTGCGCGAAAAAGCGGTTTCCGCCTTGGGCATGACGAAGGGCGCGCGCGACATGCTTTCCACCCCGCCCGAGATCATCAGGTCGCATTCGCCGGTCCTGAGCGCCCGCGCCGCCGACCCGGTCGCCTCCAGCCCCGATCCGCACAGCCGGTTGACGGTTGCGCCCGGAACCTCGGTCGGCAGGCCGGCCAGCAGCAGCCCCATCCGTGCGACATTGCGGTTGTCCTCGCCGGCCTGGTTGGCGCATCCGTAAATCACGTCATCCAGCGCCTTCCAGTCGATATCCGCGTGGCGCTCCATCAGCGCCTTCATCGGCAGGGCGGCGAGGTCGTCAGTTCGGATAGAGGAGAGGCTTCCGCCGTATCGGCCGATCGGCGTTCGAACGGCATCGCAGATATACGCTTCGGGCATGAGAAAAGAATTCCTTCGATCTTGTGTTCTTGGCGGACCCGGTTCGGCTCTGCCGACTCATACAACATATCGTCCCTTCGATCACCTCCGGCACAGCGTCCACCGGCCGGCTGCAATTATGAAATTTTTAAGAATACGAACCCATACTCGCCCGGTGGAGATGGAGAGGCGGTCGTGTCCGTCTTTCGCGGATCCGACCAAGACTGGTGACTGCCATGACCGACGACACCCTTCTGGCGCGCGAGGCCGGGAATTCCAGTGATATAGACGACGATATTTTCGACGCGATCGACGATGCAATCGGAAATCTTGCCGACGATTTCATTCTCTGGGTGCGGGAAAGCCTGGACGACACCCTGAAATCTCTCGATGCGGTGGAGGAAGAGCCTGATGGACGGCTGGAAACCGCACAGGGCTTCTATACGGTGATGCATGACGTCAAGGGACAGGCCGGAACGTTCGGCTTCGCCCTGCTGGCGGAAGTCGGCGAGTCGCTCTGCGCCTATCTGCAGGGAATCGAAAAGCCGCCCACGGAAGGACAGCTCGGCGTGCTCAAGCTGCATGCGACCGCGGCACGGTTCATCGTCGAGCGGAATCTGAAAGGCACTGACGGCCGCATCTGCGAGCAGTTCCGGGCGCGGCGCGATGCCCTGATCGAACAGGTAGGGCGGCCTGCCGCCTGATCCTGTTTCTTTCGCGAACGGTTAAGGAATACCCAGGCCGCCGGTCTTCCTCCGGCGGTCTTTTTTCTTGCCGTTTCGATCAATCTCCGCGGAAAATTCCCCGATCTCAGCCCGAATCCCGCATCTTGCCGGTGACATGGCGGTTTCGAATCGATATGACTTTACGGGTAAGCTCACTAACCGTCGATTCCGTTTCCGTCGGAAGGAGATCCACCATGCCTTTACGTATATCCGTTATCGCTGCTTCCCTGCTGGCGCTCGCCGTTGCGACGCCTCCTGCCCCCGTCCAGGCAGCCGATAAATTCGTGTTTACCGCCATTCCCGACCAGGACGAGACCCAGCTGCGCAAGCGGTTCGGGAAGGTCGCGACGTACCTGTCCGGCAAGCTCGGCGTGCCGGTGACCTATATACCGGTCAAATCCTATGCGGCAGCGGTGACCGCGTTCCGCAACAACCAGGTGCAGCTCGCCTGGTTCGGCGGCCTGTCGGGCGTCCGCGCGCGCAAGCTGGTGCCGGGATCGGAAGCGATCGCCCAGGGGAAAAAAGACCCGAATTTCGAGACCTACTTCATCGCCCATGCCAGCACCGGTCTGAAGGAAAGCAAGGAATTCCCCAAGGCGATCGCAGGCATGACGTTCACCTTCGGGTCCAAGGGGTCGACGTCGGGCCGGCTGATGCCTGAATACTTCATCCGCAAGCATCTGGGCAAAAAGCCGAATGAAGTGTTTTCGCGGGTCGGCTTCAGCGGTAATCATTCGCGTACCGTGGCCCTGGTGCAGTCCGGCGCCTTTCAGGTCGGCGCAACGAACTACAAGGTCTGGGCTCGTGAGCTCAAGGCCGGCAAGATCGACCCCAAAAAGGTCAGCGTCATCTGGCGCACGCCCGGTTATCCCGATTATCAGTGGACCATCCGGGGCGACGTCGACAGCAAATTCGGCAAGGGATTTTCGGAAAAGGTCAAAGGCAGTCTTCTGGGCATGAACGATCCCGATCTGCTGAAATCCTTCCCGCGAGAATCCTTTATACCGGCGAAGAATTCCGATTACGCCCCGATTGAGGATACGGCGAAGTCGATCGGGCTGATCGATTAGGGCCCAACGACGGGAAATGTCTCTAGTAGAGCTCCGCAACGAATCCGCCGGCTATAGCGGAACGCCGGTTCTTAGCGGGCTCACCCTGACCGTGAACGCCGGCGAGCGCATCGCGCTCGTCGGCGAGAGCGGTTCCGGAAAATCCACCCTTCTGCGTCTTCTGTACGAGCGATGCGGACCGGACGTGTCGCTGGTGCCGCAGGAACTCGGGCTGGTGCAGGCGCTCACCGTTTTTCACAACGTCTATATGGGCCGGCTGCATTGCCGTTCCGTCTGGCACAATCTGCGCAATCTTGTCTGGCCGGCGCGGCCCGACGTTGCTGACGTCAATGAAATCGTCGCTTCGCTCCGGCTGGAGGACAAGCTGTTCGCCGGTGTCGGCACGCTGTCGGGCGGCCAGCAGCAGCGCACCGCCATTGGCCGCGCGCTCTACCATCCGGGCGACATCCTGCTGGCCGACGAACCGGTCTCCTCGGTCGACGAACATCAGGCGCGCGACATTTTGCAGGCCATCAATGACCGCAAGCAGACCGTCATCCTCGCCATGCACGACCGGGCGCTGGCGATCGAGTTCGCCGACCGGCTTATCGGCCTCAGGGACGGTCGGGTCGTGCTCGACCAGGCCTCCGCCGGGATGTCGCCGGAGGACCTGGACGAACTTTACGTCACGGCGGACGCATGATTGCGCGCCGCGAGCCGTCGCCGTTGCTGCGCACCACCGGCGTTTTCTTTCTGGTCGGGCTGGTATGCCTTGCCTTCGCGGACATTGCGATCAGCACGGTCGACCCGTGGCTCGAATTCGGACGCCTGCTGAGCGGCATCATCACGCCTGATTTCTACGCCACCGACAGCCTCTGGCTGGCGCTGGCCTATACGATGGCGTTCGCCATTCTCGGCGTTGCGCTCGGCAATTTGTTCGGGTTCGGCCTCGCCCTGGTCTTCGACAGCCGTTTCGCCCGCATGTTCTGCGCCGTGATCCGTTCGGTCCACGAGCTGTTCTGGGCGCTGATTTTCCTGCAGATGTTCGGACTGTCGCCGGTGACCGGCGTGCTGGCCATCGCCATCCCCTATGCCGGGATCATCGCCAAGGTCTATGCGGAAATCCTGGAAGAAGCCGACCCCGCGCCGCTGAAGGCCCTGCCGCCGGGCACGGGCCGGGCTTCCGCCTTTCTGTTCGTACGTCTGCCCGATGCCTGGGCGCATTTCAAAAGCTATTCAATGTACCGGCTGGAATGCGGGCTCCGCTCCAGCGCCGTACTCGGTTTCATCGGCCTGCCGACGCTCGGCTTCCATCTGGAGACCGCTTTTCGCGAAGGGCAGTATTCCGAAGTCTCGGCGCTGCTGATCCTGTTCTATATCGTGATCGCCTCAATGCGCGTCTGGATGAAACGGCCTTTGCTGCCGGTCTATCTGATCGGGGCCGCGCTGATCCTGCCTTGGGGCGTTGCGTTTTCGCTGTCCCATATCGGGCGGTTCCTGACCAGCGACATCGTCCCGCATCCGCTGCGCGAGGGCGGGCCCGACATGATGACGAAGTTCGCAGACTGGATGTCGGCGATGGTGTTCGAACAGGCGCTGCCCGGCGCGGTGTCGACGATCCAGCTCACCATGATCGCGCTGATCGCGACCGGTTTGCTGACGCTCATCTTCTTCCCGCTGATCTCTCCCCTGTTGCTCGGGCGCGGGCCTCGCTGGGCGGGGCATATCTTTCTTGTCGTGGTGCGCTCGACGCCCGAATACATACTCGCCTTCGTCCTGCTGCAGCTCTGGGGGCCATCCATGCTGCCCGCCATCGTCGCGCTGGCCTTGCACAATGCGGGGATCATCGGTCATCTGGTCGGGCGCTATACCGAGCAGGTCACGCTGCGACAGGATTCCTCGACAGGAGCCAACCGCTATTTCTATGAAGTGCTGCCGCGCGTTTACCGGCCTATGCTGGCGCTGCTGTTCTACCGCTGGGAGGTGATCCTGCGCGAAACCGCGATCCTCGGCATGCTCGGCATCGCGACGCTCGGTTTCTATATCGACAGCGCGTTCGCCGATCTGCGGTTCGACCGCGCGATGGTGCTGATCGCCCTGACCGCCCTTCTCAATATCTGCGTCGACGTGATATCGCGCTATGTGCGCGGCAAGCTGCGTCTGCAGACGTCACTGGAGATGAAGTGAGACGATGAAGAGTTCAGATACGCCGATCGTCAAGGACCTGGTGCTGGTTGGGGGCGGTCATTCCCATGTGACGGTGCTGAAACGGTTCGGCATGAAACCGATGCCGGGGGTGCGGCTCACGCTGATCTGCCGCGATGCGCATACGCCCTACTCGGGCATGCTGCCGGGCTATGTCGCCGGCCATTACGATTACGACCAGGCGCATATCGATCTCGGCGCGCTGGCGCGTTTCGCCAATGCGCGGTTCTACCATTCGACCGTGACGAAGCTGGACCTGGCCGAAAAGAAGGTGATCTGCGACAACCGCCCGCCGGTGCCGTTCGACCTGCTGTCGATCAATACAGGCTCCACCCCCAACACCGATCACGTGCCGGGCGCGACCGGCAATGTCGTGCCGGTCAAGCCGATCAACCAGTTCCTCGACCGGTGGGAGGCGCTCAGCGCGCGGGCGATGGAAACCGAGGCGCCGATGAAGATCGCCGTGGTCGGCGCCGGCGCCGGCGGGGTGGAAATCACGCTCGCCATCCAGTACCGGCTGGGCCAGATGCGCAAGGCGGCGGGGCGAGATGCTTCCGACATCGAGTTCCATCTGTTCAGCGGGTCCGCGGAAATCCTGCCGACCCATAACGCGAAGGTGCGGAAAACCTTCGTCGAGACGCTGGCAAAGCGCGGCGTCGTTACTCATCTGGGCGAGGCCATCGTGCAGGTTGCGCCGGGAAAGCTCCGCAGCGCGGGCGGCGGCGAGCTGGAACCCGATGAAATCCTCTGGGTCACCGCGGCGGGCGCGCCCGCCTGGCCGGCCGAGGCCGGGCTGTCGGTGGATGAGGGCGGCTTTATCCGGGTCGAGGACACGCTGCAGTCGGTCACCCATCCGGAGGTGTTCGCCGCCGGCGACGTGGCGTCGATGATCAACCATCCGCGCCCCAAATCGGGCGTGTTCGCGGTGCGCCAGGGCAAGCCGCTGGAACGCAACCTGCGGCGGATGCTGCTGGGCAAGACCCCGGTGCCTTTTAAACCGCAGGAGAAATTCCTCGGGCTGATCTCGACCGGCGACAAATACGCCATCGCCTCTCGCTCCGAGTGGTCGGTCAGGGGACGCGCGGTCTGGCAGTGGAAGGACTGGATCGACCGGCGCTTCATGGACAAGTACAACGACCTGCCCGACATGGACGAGGAGGAGGCATCCGACATTCCCTCCGGCCTCGCCAGCGCCGATGTGGTGAAGGAAATTTCCGCCATCGCCATGCGCTGCGGCGGGTGCGGCGCCAAGGTGGGGGCGACCGTGCTGACCCGGGCGCTCAGCGAGCTCAGGCCCGCGCCGCGCGGCGACGTGCTGATCGGGCTGCACGAGCCCGACGACGCGGCGGTGGTCGAGGTGCCGGCCAACCGGCTGATGGTCCACACGGTCGATTATTTCCGCGCGATGGTCGACGACCCCTACGTGTTCGGCAAGATCGCGGCCAATCACAGCCTCGGCGATATCTACGCCATGGGGGCGGAGCCGCAGAGCGCGCTCGCCATCGCCACGGTGCCATTCGGCATCGAAAGCAAGGTCGAGGACACGCTGACCCAGATGATGTCGGGCGCGATGGAAATCCTCAACGACGCGCATTGCGCACTGGTCGGCGGTCACACCAGCGAAGGACCGGAGCTCAGCCTCGGCTTCGCGGTCAACGGTCTGATCGAGCGCGAGAAGATCATGCGCAAGGGCGGTCTGCGCCCCGGCGACAAGCTGATCGTCACCAAGCCGATCGGCACCGGTACGCTGTTCGCCGCCGACATGCGGCACAAGGCGAAGGGCCGCTGGATCGCCGCCGCGCTGGATCACATGGCGATGTCGAACCGCAAGGGCGCGCAATGCCTGATCGAACACGGCAGCCAGGCGGCGACCGATATCACCGGGTTCGGGCTGCTCGGCCACCTGGTCGAGATGGTGCGCGCCTCCGGCGTCGATGTGGAGCTGGACCTGAACGCCGTGCCGTTGATGGACGGTGCGTCGGAAACCGTGAAGGCGGGGATCGTCTCATCGCTGCAGCCGCAGAACGTCCGCCTGCGCCGCGCCGTCGCCAACCAGGAAGAAGCCGGAAAGGACCCGCGCTACCCGCTGATCTACGACCCGCAGACCGCCGGCGGGCTGCTGGCGAGCGTACCGGGCGACAGGGCGGAGGCCTGCGTCGCGGCGCTAAAGGCGCTGGGCTACGAGCGCACGATGATCGTCGGCGAAGTGCTGGAACAGTCCGACCGGCTGGAGCCGATTACGGTGCGGATTTGACACTTTAACCCCCAAGCCGCCCGCGCCGTTTTCAGTATCCGTTCCAGCTTCCGCCACATGTCGTCTTCGGGGGTGACCAAATGGTCGAGCCCGTCGAAGCTGCACTGGGGGCTAAGGGCCCAAGGGCCGGGGGCAAGCTGGTCCAGGCGGCGTGTCTTGGGGTCTGCCGTACCGGCTCGCGCCATCCGCTTTTCCCTGTTCTCTATTTCGCGCCCAGCGCCGAACGCGTGTTGTCCCAAAGCCCGTGACGCCAGTTGAGCGTTGCGGGGTCGGCAAAGCTCGTTTCGTGGCGAATGATCGAGAATTTTCTGCCCGGCGGTTCGTAAAGCTCAAGCAGTTCCGTGCAGAAGCGTTGTTTCGGTACCTGGCATTTCACGATGGTTGCGGCGTACAGGCCGAGGACGATCGTGCTGATCGTATTCAGATACCACTGGATATTCTTGTTCTTCCGGACAAGGTCTCCGCCGCCCTGATCCGCCAGCTTCTTTCTGTCCGCGATAAAGGCGTCGTAGGACAGGGTCGATTTTGGTAGCGGCCCGAGCAGGGAGTAGGCGGTTTTGAGATCGTTCGCCTCCAGCGCCTTGAAATATTTCTCCGCCAGACCCACCGCGCCATATAACTGTTTCTGAGCAGGTTTCCAGTTCGGGTCTTTCGTCGCATCCCGTCTCCGGTCCTGCTCGACGCGTCGTTTGTGGTATTCCTGAGACTTGGTGACCAGACGCTTACACGCCAGTTCTTCTCCCCTGCACATCCATCCGGTTTGCCAGGCGCGTTCTCCGTTGCGGCGTACTTCCTTCGTCCAGTACGCCGCCGGATGGGCCGGGTGCGCGGGGCGCGTAAAGTACCAGTTCTTCCTGGATCGCCGGTCAAACATGAGCGTGATGGTCGGCCGGACTTTTCTTACCAGCGCATCGGCCTTCCGAAGGTCGCTCAGGGCCGCCTCGACCGACGGGTAGCCGAACGCATGGACGCGTTTGACGGTCTCTGCGGAAACAGACCCTCCCGGCCAGAGGGCGCATAGCGCGAACAGCGCGGGCAGAAAGACCTGCCTTGGCGTCATTCGGAGTCCTCCTTCTTTACCGGTTTTCGCACCGCGAAATACAACGAAAACTAGAGAATTTCATCCTCGTCGAACAGGGGGTCGTCTTCGTGTTCGGCCTCGGCGATGGCCGCGATATCGTCGCCGACCGCCGCTTTGGGCACCAGCGCGATATGGACCAGCGCGTCGCCCTGGTTGACCAGCGGCAGGTTGGTCCGGCCGACGATCAGCCCGTCGTCGCTGGCGCGGACTTCCGCCTCCCGCGCGCCGAACGGGTCGGAAATCACGCCGAGCACCTCGCCGGCATGGACGTAGGCGCCTGTCTTCTTCCGCGCGCGCCACAGCCCGCCCTCGACGGCGCGCTGCCACACGCCCCTGCGGGCCGACGGCGGTTTCCTGCTTATTCCCAGTCGTCTTGTGGCCGGGATCATGTCGAGATGCGCCATCACCCGCAGCACGCCCTTGACGCCGACGCGGATGGCGAACTCGTCGAACCGCAGCCCTTCGCCCGCCTCGAACACCAGAACCGGCACGCCCTTCTCCGACGCGGCGAGGCGCAGCGATCCGTGGCGCATGACCGAATTCAGATTCACCAGCGCGCCGAACGCATCCGCCAGCTCCGCCGCCTTCCTGTCGCGAAAGTCGAAACGGATCTGCGGCAGGTTTTCGCGGTGGATGGCGGCCGAATGCAAATCGATGCCGTAATCACTCTTTTCGACGATTTCGGTCAGAAACAGGTCGGCGAGGCGGGCCGCAAGCGATCCGTGCGCGTTGCCCGGAAACGACCGGTTGAGATCGCGACGGTCGGGCAGGTAACGGCTGTGGCCGATAAACCCGAACGTGTTCACGATGGGGATCAGAAGGACCGTGCCGCGTACGCGCCGCAGCGCCGGCGTCCGGGCGAGCCGGCGGACGATTTCGGTGCCGATGATCTCATCGCCGTGGATCGCCGCGCTGACAAAGATGGTCGGCCCTTCCTGCCGCCCGTGAATCGCCTGAACCGAAAGGGTGGCCGGCGTGTGGTCCGACATCATGCTGAGCGGCAGGTTGACGATCCGCCTTGTGCCCGGCGCGATCGTTTCTCCGCCCAGATCAAGAGGCTGACGCATTGCGGTTCCTCGTGCGGCTGCGGGCGCTCCTTGTCTGCGTCCGGCCGGCGCGCGCGTTTTTCTCGGTAAACTCGATGATCTGCCCGGCGACATCGATGCCGGTCGCCGTTTCCACCCCCTGCAGGCCGGGTGAGGAATTGACCTCCATGACGACCGGCCCGTCCTTCGCGCGCAGCATGTCGACGCCGCAGACGTTCAGCCCGACGGTCTTGGCGGCCTTGACCGCGGTGGCGCGTTCCTTGGGGGTAATCTTGATGGGTTCGGCGGTGCCGCCGCGATGCAAATTGGACCGGAACTCGCCCTTCTTTCCGCGCCGGATCATCGACGCGACGACGCGGTTGCCGACGACCAGGCAGCGAATGTCCTCGCCGTTGGCTTCCTTTACGAACTGCTGCACCAGGATGTTCGTTCTGACGCCGCCGAACGCCTGGATGATGCTCTCCGCCGCCTTGGGCGTTTCGCCGAGCACCACGCCGATGCCCTGCGTGCCCTCCAGAAGCTTGATGACGACAGGTGCGCCGCCGGCGATATCCAGCAGTTCCGAGGCATCCGACGTCCGGTGTGCGAAAACGGTCACCGGCAGTCCGACGCCTTCGCGCGACAGAAGCTGCATGCTGCGCAGCTTGTCGCGCGACCGCGAGATGCCGACCGATTCGTTGACCGGATAGACCCCCATCATCTCGAACTGGCGCAGGACCGCGGTGCCGAAGAAGGTCACCGACGCGCCGATGCGGGGAATGACGGCGTCATAGCCCGTCAGCGATTCTCCCTTGTAGTGAATTTCCGGATCGTTCGAGGCGATGTCGATGAAACAGCGAAGATGGTCGATCACATCGATCCGGTGTCCGCGCGCTTTCGCCGCCTCGACGAGACGCCTGTGGGAGTACAGCTCTGCATTGCGGCACAGCAGGGCGATTTTCATGGTTGTTTCCGTTTCGGTTTCCGTGGCGGGCGGGTCATAACGATTTTTCTGTCGGCGATAAAGGACCGCGCGGTGTCGATCAGAAACCGGCCCCGGATCGCCTGTCTTCCGAGTAGCAGCCTGAACCCCATTTCGTCCCTATTGGCGAGCGTCAGTTCGATGGGCCAGGTCTGTCCGGCCAGGCCGACATCGACCCTGATCACGTAGCGGCGCTGTTCGTGCCCGGTGGAACTTTTAATAACGCGTTCGTCGAAGATCTCGGCGATGCATTCGACCCTCGGGTTGCGCCGGCGCTGGAGCGGCTGAATGACGAAGGAGGCATGCGGGGCGCCGCGATCGGTGAAGGTCTTCAGGTCGAAGGCATGTATTGACGATGTCCGCGCGCCGGTATCCACCTTGGCCTTGATCGATTCAATTCCGAGCGTGGGTATCGACAGCCATTCGCGCCAGCCGATGACGGTCTTGTCGCGGCGGCGGCGCTCCGGTTGAGGGCGGTTCCTGTTAGAAGCCTGAGTCCGCATTTCAATTTCGCTCGCTTGAGCCGCCAACCGGGCCGTACCTGGCGTCCGCAACGGTTAAGGAAGCGCCATATGGGCTTCGAATGACGAAACTGCAAGGCATTTTCGCCACGGCTGCTGCTACGTGGTCGTTAAAGGATGTCCTTTAGCAGCTTTTTCCAGGCAGCCTTTTCCTTTAGCGGGCGGAAGGCAGGCTGAAGCTTCTTTACCTGAGTTGAGAGCTCCCGCAGATAACGCGGGTCGGTCTCCGCCCTCTGCAGCGCTGCGGCCAGCGCCTGCGTATCCTCGACCGGATAGTACCCTTCGTAATCCTTGCCCAGCAGGCCGAAATTGCCGTCGATATCGGAGGCAATGACCGGCAGGCCGGCGACGATGGCCTCGCTGACCACGTTGGCGCCGCCTTCCATGACGGAAGACATCACCATTGCGTGGCTCCGGGCGAATTGCTTTCGTACCGCCCAGCCGGGCACCTCGCCGCGCCAGACGAAGCGGGGGTTGCGTTTCATTTCGGCCAGTGCCCTGTTTTCCCACTCCGCGTTATGGGCCTTGCCGAGATGAACGATGCGGAGTTTCGAGCCGGCCTCCGCGAGGCGGGAGGCGTATCCGGCGCGCAGCGAGTCCTTCTCGCTTCGAAGATGGCCGACCACGCAGACATCGAACGTTCTGACCGACGGTTTGTGGGGGAAGGGCAGGGGAGGCGCCGACTGTCTGATGACATGCAGCTTCTTCCCGAACCGGCGAGGGATCGCGCGGTGAACCAGGTCGTGCAGGCAGACCAGCGCATCGGCGCGCTCCATCGAGTCCAGCGTGTCCTCCGGGTGGCTGTGCTGAAAGGCGTAGATGTCGGTTCCGGCCAGCAGAACGATCAAAGGGCGGTCCGGATGACGTTCGGAAAAGGACCGGATCGAAGCGTGCGACCGCCAGGCATGGACCGCCACCATCATGTCGGCGTCGGTCGTCTCGTCCTGCTCGGCGATGGTCACGCGATGGCCCAGATCGCGCAGGATGCGCGCCCAGCGGACCGCGGTGGTGCGGTTTCCGGCGCGGGACTGTTTTCCGGCGGGGGTGACGAGGCTAATCTGCATGGCGGAAGGAGCTTTTTCGTATGACTGCACGCGTTTCAAGCGAGTATCTGACAAGCATGCTGCAATCGGCGCGGCAGCGCACCCTCGAATTGCTCGAAGGGTTGAACGCCGAACAGCTGATCGGTCCGAAAATGCCGATCCTGAACCCCACCCAGTGGGAGGTCGGCCATGTCGCCTGGTTCTACGAGCATTTTATTCTGCGGAAGGAGTATGGCGCCGAACCCCTGCTGGAGCGCGGCGATCTTCTCTATGACTCCATCGCCATCGCGCACGAAACGCGCTGGGACCTGCCGCTCTACACCATGCCGGAAATCCGCGATTACATGGCGGCGGTGCAGGACGCGGTTCTGGATCGCCTGCCCTCCGGCATGGCCAGCGAGCGCGATTCCTACCTTTACCGGTTCACCGCCTTTCACGAGGACATGCATGGCGAAGCGTTCACCTGGGCGCGCCAGACTCTGGGCTATCCGACGCCGGAATTCGTTCCGGATACGCCCCGCGAAGAGCATATACCGGAAAACGGAATGGTCTCTGGCGATGCGGCCATTCCCGGCGGAATTCTGCGCTTCGGGGCGGAGCGCGATGCCGGTTTTCTGTTCGATAACGAAAAATACGCGCACGATGTAGTGCTGCCGCCTTTCCGTATGGCGAAGGCTGCCGTCAGCAACGCCGAGTTCGCCGAATTCGTCGAGGCTGGCGGGTACGAAACGCAGTCGCTGTGGGACGAGGAGGGCTGGAGCTGGCGCTGCGAGGCGGAGGCGATCCATCCGGTCTACTGGCGGCAAGATAATTCAGGCGGCTGGCAGATGCGGCGCTTCGAACGCTGGATACCGTTGCTCGAAGACGCCGCCATCATTCACGTGAACTGGTACGAGGCCAATGCGTTCTGCCGCTGGGCCGCGCGGCGTCTGCCGACGGAAGCCGAATGGGAATTCGCCGCGACGATGAAGCCGGATGCAGATGGCGGTCTGACAAAGACGCGCTACCCGTGGGGAGACGACGCGCCTACCCCGTCCCACGCCAGTCTTGACGGGTACGCGCTCGGCACGGTCGATGTCGGCGATCATTCGGCGGGCGACAACCCGTGGGGCGTGCGCCAGCTGATCGGCAATGTGTGGGAATGGACGTTGGATATTTTCGGGCCGTTCGACGAATTTTCGCCCGACGATTACAGGGAATATTCCGAGCCTCTGTTCGGCAGCACCAGGGTGCTGCGCGGCGGCGCCTGGGCGACCCGGTCGCGCCTCGCCAGCGGGCTGTACCGCAACTATTTCGGCCCCGACCGGCGCGACGTGCTGTGCGGGTTCAGGACCTGTGCTTTATGACTTGCTAACAAAGGATCGCACCCGCCCTCTCCCCCTCCCGACCACCCATCAGGATACTCTCGAGGGTGGTCGGGAGGGGGAGAGGGCCGGCGCAGATTTTTCAAGGACCAGATCATGACCGCAAAAGACAGCATCCGGAAAGTCGAAGCGCTGCTGAACGCCCGAAATGTCGTTCTGGTCGGCGCGTCCGACAGGCAGGGCAGCTGGCCGCCGCGGTCGTGGCGAAACCTGCAGCGGTTTTCCTATCCCGGCCCGGTCTATCCGGTGAACCCGTCGCGCGACGAAATATTCGGCGTACGCTGCTATCCGGATCTCGCCGCTCTGCCGGAAAAACCGGATCATCTGCTGGTCATGGTGCCGGCCCGCGTCGTCTGCCAGACATTGCGCGACGGGGCGGCGGCGGGCGCCCGTAGCGCCACCGTGATCACCGCCGGTTTCAGCGAATCGTCCGATCCCGCCTCGCTCGCCCGTGCGGCGGAGCTTGCGGCGACCATCGAGGAGACCGGCCTTGCCGTGTCGGGCCCCAACTGTCTCGGTAATTTCGGCGGGGTGACGCGGATGGTCACCATGCCCGACGACCGGCCGCAACGCTGCGAAGCCGGGTCTATCGCCATCGTCGGGCAGTCGGGCGGGCTGGTGATGGCGCTCAAGCGCACGCTGGAGGAGCGCGGAATGGATTGCGGTTTCGCCGTCACGTCCGGCAACGAGGCCGGGTTGACCACCGCCGACTACATCCATTACTTCGCGCAGGAACCGCATACGCGGCTGATAATCTCCTACCTGGAATCGGTGCGCGATCCGGAGAATTTCCTGGCTGCCTGCCAGGCCGCAAAGCGGGCGGGAAAGCCGGTGATCGTCGTCAAGCTCGGCTCGTCCGACGAGGGGAGAGAAGCGGCGATGGCGCATACCGGCGCGCTGGCGGGGTCGGTCGCCGCGTTCGACGCCATCGCGGGCGATGCCGGCGCGATCCGGGTGCGCACGCTGGACGACGCGATCGAGGCGGCGGAGTTCTTCGTGCATGTACCGCTGCCGAAAGGACCGCGCATCGGCGCGATCACCGTTTCGGGCGGTCTGCGCGGGCTGCTGCTGGATACGGCGGCGGCCAACGGCATCGATTTTCCCCCGCTGTCGAAGAAAACCGACGCCGCGCTGCGAAAACTCCTGGGCGTGGGCAGCATTCTGGGCAACCCGCTGGATTCCGGCTTTGCCGCGCTGACCAGCAAGGAAATCTATGTGAAATGCATCGAGATCATGCTGGCCGATCCGAATTTCGACGCGGTCCTGGTGCAGGAGGAGCTGACCCGGGCGCCCGGGACGGAGCGCAAGGAAGAAAATCTGCGCGCGGTGAACGAGCTGGCGGGCCGGGCGAAGAAGCCCGTCGGATTCGTGACCATGCTTTCCCATAGCCTGACCGATCACAGCCGGGCGTTGCGCGCCACCCTGCCGCATCTCGCCTTCCTGCAGGAGCCTGACAAGGCACTGCGGGCGGTCGGCAATGTTGCGCGCTATGCGACCGGCCTGAAGGCGAAACAGCGCCGTGTCCGCAGGGTGGATCCGCCGCCGGCGCTGAACCGTGCCCTGTCGCGCGCGGAAAATTCCGCCGGTCCGACGCCTCTTTCCGAGGTCGAGTCGAAGAAACTGCTGCGCGCCTACGGCGTAAGGACGCCGAAGGAAAAACTCGTCCGGACCGCTGCGGACGCCGTGAACGCGGCGAAATCCATCGGCTATCCGGTCGCTCTGAAGGCCGTTGGTTCGGCGCTGACGCACAAGACGGAGATGGGCGGCGTGCTGCTGAACAACCGGACGGCCGCCGATGTTCGCAAGGGGTTTGCGTCTCTTGACCGGATCGTCGGGGAGCATGGCGGAGATGGCGTTCTGGTGGCCCAACAGGTTTCCGGCGGCGTCGAACTCGTCATCGGCGCGTCCCGCGATCCGGAGATGGGAACCTTCGTGATGCTGGGCTCGGGCGGTGTCGCGCTGGAGCTGTACCGCGATGTCGCCTTCGCCGCGCCGGTGCTGGACGAGGCATCCGCCGAAGCGCTGATCGCGAAGACGAAAGCCGCGACGCTGATTGACGGGTTCCGCGGTGCAGAGCCGCTCGACCGGAAGGCGCTCATCGGCGCGCTGATATCGGTGTCGCGCCTCGCGCTCGATCTCGGCGATGCGCTCGATTCTATCGATGTGAACCCGTTTCTGCTGCGCCCGCGCGGCGGTCTGGCGCTCGATGCGCTCGTGGTTCTGGCAGGAGATAGGGACGCGGTTACGCCGGCCTGAATTTCGGCAGCGTCACCTCTTCGGTGACATCGTCGAACGCGACCTCCACCGCCATGTCGCAAACGACCTCGTCGGCAGCGATGCCGACAATATTGCTCAATATGCGCGTGCCTTCTTCCAGTTCCACCACGGCAACCACATAGGGCATCTCGGCTTTCCAGCCCTTGTGGTACAGCCGGTGATAGGTCACGAAGCTGAACACGCGCCCTTTGCCCGATGCTTCGATCCAGGCAAAATCGCGCGATCCGCAGCCCGGGCAGATGGTCGACGGTGGATGCCAGTGCGTGTCGCAAGAATCGCATTTCTGAATCAGAAGCCTGTGCGCCTTTGCGCCTTCCCAGAAAGGCAGGGAGTCGGGCGAGGGACAGGGCAGGGCCTTTTCGTAGTCGCCCGCCATCACGCCGTCCCCAGAATTAGCGTGGACTCACAAACCGTATTGCCGCCGTGTCCAGAGACGAGCCCGATTTCCGCGCCGGGGACCTGCCGCTCCGGCCCGTAAATACCCTGCAGCTGGCGCACACCTTCGACGACCTGCAGCATGCCTTCGCAATGGGCTTCCGACAGCTGACCGCCGGACGTGTTGACGGGTAGCGTGCCGTCGAGCGCCAGCGCGCCTGAGGCGACGAACGGCCCGCCTTCGCCCTTTTTGCAGAAGCCGTAATCTTCCAGCTGCACCAGCACCATGTAGGTGAAGCAGTCGTAAATCTGCGCGAAATCGATCTCGTCCGGACCGACGCCCGCCATCGCGTATGCCTGTTTCCCCGCCTCGACCGCGCCGGTGCGGATCATGTTGTCGCCCGCGAACCAGCCGGAGATGTTGTTGTGCGAGCCGAATCCCTTGATAAGAACCGGGCGTTGCTTCAGGTCCTTCGCCCGTTCGGCAGAGGTGACGACGACCGCGCCAGCCGCATCGGTCTGCAGCGAGCAGTCATAGAGTCCGAACGGATCGACGATGAGCCGCGCGTCGAGGTAATCCTGCATCGATAGCGGTTTCTTCATGACGGCATCCGGATTGCGCAGCGCGTGGTCGCGGAACGCCAGCGATATTGCGCCGAACTGTTCCCGCGTCGTTCCGTATTCATGCATGTGCCGCCGCGCGCCGAACCCGTGCATCGCCACCGCGCCGTAAAGGCCGTACTCGGGGCCGAACTCGCTCCCCTCCATCTGCTGTGGCCGGGCGGAGCCCCGCATATGGTTGTCCCGGTTGGCGTGCACGCGCGACCAGTTATTGCGGCCGAACCCGACGAGCACCGTCGATACCAGCCCCAGGTCGATCAGCATGGCGGCGAGCGCGACGCCCAGTACCTGGCTTGCCCCGCCATTGGTCAGGGTGGTCGAGAAATTCGCGTCGATCCCGAGCCGTTCGCCCATGACCTGATGAAACGTATAGATCTCGTCCGGGCCGCGGCAGATCAGCCCGTCGACGTCCTGCGTCGTCAGCCCGGCGTCGTCGAGCGCGTTCTTCATCGCCTCTTCGAGCAGCCCCTGCGAGGATATGCCCGGCACCTTGCCGAGCCGGCTTGCGCCCGCACCGACGATGGCGCACCGGTCGCGAAGACGTTGCGACGGCGTAATATCGACCATGGTTACTCCGCCGCCTGACCTGACTTGGAGAGACGGTCGCGAATACGTTCAAGAATCTCGGCATTATGTTCGCCATGGCCGGGCGCGGCGGTGCGGATCTCCGTCGGCGTGTCGTGCAGCGTCACCCCGCCATCGATCAGCTTTACCGTTCCCAGCTTCGGATGAGGCACCTCGCGCACCATGTCGAGATGCTGCACCTGCGGATCGGCCAGCGTTTCGTCCAGTGAATAGATCGGCGACGACGGCACGTCTGCTTCCAGCAGAAGCTGGAGCCAGTGGTCGCGCGGCTGCGTCGCGAAGATCGCGGCAAGCTCGGCCTCCAGCGCATCGTAATTCGTCCGTCGGTCGGTCTTGTCCGCAAACCGCGCATCCTCGACCCAGTCTTCGCGCCCGACGACGCGGCACAGCCCCTGCCAGAACTTGGCGGGCGAAGACAGGTGAATGACGAACGGTTTCCCGTCGCCGGCGACGAAGGCGTAGACCTGCGCCGTGCCGGTGCGGGTCCTGCGCGATGGGATATTGCCGTCCTCGAAATAGCGCGCCGCGTTCTCGCCCTGAAAGGCCAGCGTCGCCTGCAGCAGCGAGGTTTCCACCAGCTGGCCGCGCCCGGTCTTCTCTCGGGCGCAGATCGCGCCGAGAATGCCGTAGGCCGCCATCATCCCGGTCAGGTGATCGGACAGGGAGATCCCCATCCCCTTGGGTGCGTCCATGTCTGTCAGCACCGACATCAGCGCGCCCAGCGCCTGGCCGACCGTGTCGTAGCCCGGGCGTTTCGCGTAGGGCCCGTCCGGCCCGTACCCCGTCACCGCGCAGTAGATCAGCTTCGGGTTGGCGGCGGAAAGGTCTTCGTACCCAAGTCCCAGCCGGTCCATCACGCCGGGGCGGAAATTCTCGATCAGCACGTCGGCTTCGAGCGCCAGCGCGCGGGCAGCGTCGCGCCCCTCGTCCGATTTGAGGTCCAGCGTGACGCTCTTCTTGTTGCGGTTGACCGAGCCGAACGTCGCCGAATACTCCGCCGCGCCCCAGCCGCGGAACGGGTCGCCCGATTTCGGTTCCTCGATCTTGATCACCTCGGCGCCGAGGTCGCCCAGCATCATCCCGGCATAGGGGCCGGACACGTAGGACGCGAATTCGAGAATGGTAATGCCGTCGAGTGCCGCCTGCGCCATGGCGCTGCCTCCTCCTGTTCGGAAAGTCCTGTTCGGAAAAATCCTGTTCGGAAAAAGCGTAGCCAAGCCTGAGCGGGGCGGCAAGAAGAGCGGTAAGCGGGCGCGAGGGTTTCCAACCCGCATGCTCGCATTACAATGCGCCGATCACCGGGGAGAGACGCCATGCTGTCGCACGAAGACAACGACCTTCTGACCCGTACGGGGCCCGGAACGCCGATGGGAGATCTCATGCGGCGCTACTGGATTCCGGTGGCCTATTCGCACCAGCTGGCGGGGCCGGACTGTCCGCCCATCCGGGTGAAGCTGCTGGGTGAAAATCTCGTCGCCTTTCGCAATACGGAAGGCCGGGTCGGGCTGCTCGACGAGCGCTGTCCGCACCGCACCGCCTCGATGTTCTTCGGCCGCAACGAGGAATGCGGGCTGCGCTGCGTCTATCATGGCTGGAAATTCGATATCGACGGCAACTGCGTCGATCTGCCCTCCGAGCCGCCGGGCAGCAACTTCCGCGAAAAAATCCGCATCAAGGCGTGCCCGTGCGTCGAGCAGGGCGGCGTGGTCTGGACCTATATGGGGCCGCCGGAAAAGAAGCCCGACTTCCCCGCGCTGGAATGGGCGGAACTGCCCGAGGATCACCGCTTCGCCACGCGGCATATACAGGAATGCAACTGGCTGCAGGGCGTGGAAGGCGGGTTCGACAACGCGCATCTGGCGTTCCTCCATCGCGGTACCGGGGCGATAAACCAGAACGCGATTCCGCTGAAATACGAGGCGTTCGAGACCGGGTTCGGCGTGATCTGCGGCACCGGGCGCGACGCCGGGAACGGCAATCTGCGCTGGGCGACCGACCTGATGATCATGCCGTTCCACAAGATTTTTGCGACGCGACCCAACGGCGCGCATATGTGGGTGCCGGTCGATGACGAGACCACCATGCTCTACAGCATCGATTACTATCCCGACCGGCCGCTCGACGAAGCCGTGCTGGAACGCTCGCAGAACTGGCTGCATATCCACACCGAGAACATTCCCGGCACCGACCTGACGGTGCAGAACCCGCGCAACGACTACCTGATTGACCGCGAATGGCAGGCCACGGGCGAGAGCTTCACCGGCATACGCGGGCTCGGCATTCAGGACAGCGCGGTGCAGGAATCGATGGGGCGGATCGCCGACCGCACCATCGAGCATCTGGGCCAGAGCGATATCGCCATCATATCGATCCGCAGGATGCTGCTGGAAACATTGCGGGCCTTCGAGCGCGGCGAGGACCCGCCGGGGCTCAACCCGGTCGATTACCGCGCGCGCTCGACCCGGTTCGAACTGCCGCCCGATGCGGACTACCTGCCCGAGGCGCGGCGGCAGCTCGCCGAGCAGCTGGCGGAAGGCTGACCCTTACGCCGTTGCGGGTTCAGCGCCGCTTCCACGCCCCCCGCGCCGGGGCACGCCTCGGCCTGTTTGCGCGATTTATGCGAAGACGCTAGACAGCACCGGACACCAGTCCGAACCAGGAAGGCAGCCATGAGCAATATTCCCCTGACCGTCGCGTGCGGTCCCTACGATCACATGGAGGCGCTGTCGCGCGGCATCGTCCAGCCGGTCGGTATCGATGTCACCTATCTGGGCTTTCAGTCGCCGCCGGAGATCTTCGCCCGGATGATCAAGACCAACGCCTTCGATATCTCCGAAATGTCCCTTTCCTCCTACTTCAATCAGCGCTCCAAGGGGTCCTTCCCGTTTATCGCGTTGCCGGTCTTTCCGTGCCGCGTTTTCCGCCACGCCTATATCTATGTGAACCGCGATGCGGGCATCGCGACGCCAAAGGACCTGGAGGGAAAGAAAATCGGCGTCCAGCAATACCGGCAAACGGCGGCGACCTGGATTCGCGGTATTCTGCAGCACGAATACGACGTGGACCTGTCGGGCGTGACCTGGGTCGAGGGCGGGGTGAACGCGCCGCGACCGCCCGACGCCGATATGGATCTCATGCCGGGGCGCGACATTCAGATTACGTCGGCCCCGTCCGGCAAATCGATAAACGATCTGCTGGAAAGCGGCGAGGTCGTTGCCTATTTCGGCGCGAGGCAACCGGACTGTTTCAGGACGCAGGACAGGATTGTGCGGCTTTTCCCCGATTACCGGGAGGTCGAGCGGGAATTCTTCGACCGGACCGGCATCTTCCCCATCATGCACACGCTGGTCATGCGCGAGGAACTGCACAGGGAGAAACCCTGGATCGCCGAAAACATGGTGCAGGCCTTTGAGGAATCGAAACGCTGGGCGCTCGAACATATGCGGTTCACCGGGACCATGCGCTATATGGTGCCCTGGCTGAATCACGAGCTGGAGGAGGTCGATGACATGTTCGCCGGCGGCGACCCCTATCCCAACGGCGTCCAGAACAATCGAAAGACGCTTGAGACCCTGATGCAGTATCTGGTCGATCAGGCTTTCGTCGAACCCCCGGCGCCAGAGGTGGACGACATGTTCACGCCAATCGTTGCATGGGCCGAATAGCGAGGACCGGCCTTCGCGCCCGTCTGTCAGGCCGGTGATCGTTTAGGTGCAGAAGCGACGGCTGTTCGGAAACGCCTCCGGGCTGCACGGATTGTCCGGATAGAGATTGTCGCTGAGCGTGAAATAGCCGAAATCGGTGGCGGGGCTCCCTGTTTGTCAGGGGGAGTAAAGCAGAGGGTGTCGGGGTTGGCTATTGGGGGCGGCAGGTGAATTGACAGACGCGGAAATTATTTCGCTTCGTAAAACCTGAGACGCCCTTAAATGGCATCACGGTAGAATTTGGCCAACGCCGCTGCGTCATCAATTTTGATTTGGCGATATTTTTCTTCGAAATCCTTATGGATTTCTGGCTCAATCCACTCATGTTGAAGTTCGCTAAATAGGGTGATCTGTAATTCGTAGACGCTGGCAGAAATGTCTTTTTGCATCGCGCAGTCATCACCTATGACTTCGTCCAATTCTATCAATTGAGAAGGTTCTTGCAGAACTTCAACATGATTTTTAAACTGGCGAAACAACGCACCCTGACGTTCATTATATTTCAACGTTCTGTCCGCAATCCGAGTATCCATCGGGTTTGCATAACCGTAATAACCACCTTGCCAATCGGGGTCATTGGAAGGAAGTTTTATAGGCTGGTAGAGCCAGACGACCGGCTTGAACAATTTAAGGTCGGTTATTGGATGAAGTATCTCGCTTTCATAGCTGAATCCTTCGAGCTTTAGCTTTCCATGATTTGCGCCACCCATTAAGAATTTCCTCGAATTAGGATACGGCAATCCGCACCCTCTGGAACAAAAAAAGTCGAAGGATAAATTCAAAAAAAGGAGATCATTGACCCGAAACCCAAAGCAACTGGGCATGTCGTTAAATATTAGACTGTCGGCACCCAACAAATTGATGCCTTTATTTTCGCTTTCGAAAACATATAGAGCTAGCATACGATCCTTTTCCGCAATCCTAGATGAGATGTGGAAGTGTGGATTGATTTCAATTGGGTGATTTTCGATCAAGTGACGCGTCAGCCAAACACCAATGCGCACTTTGTCGAGCCAATCTAAGAGATCAATGTATGCCGATACAGGAAGCGGTCTCCGCCTTTGCAAGGCCTCGACAATATTCTTTGCGCGTCCCTCCAAAATCGAATATTTATTGTTACAATCATTGCAAGAAGGGGCTACATAGTTTGACCATGAATATCGGATAGGTTCTTGGTTTCTGTCATAATTTTTACCCAACGTCACAATGCGAGTGGGGTCTCCTGTCATTTCAAGTAGCCAATAAGGGACGACATGCTCTCGAGTTCTGGAGTTCGGTTGTTTCCCACAAAAAACACAAAATCGGTTCTCAGCTAGGGCCATGGATATACCTCGCCGGACGGATTGAAAGTAAGTTCGCCACTGTTGTTATCCGCATGGGTATTGAATTTTCGGGTGGAAAGGAGCTGCCCTCACCCACTGCCAGTCTTTCATTGTTTCGTCAGTACAGGCTATCCCATAGTGTCCGCTCAGGCTAAGTAGCGAACCCAGCCAATCAAACTGAAATTCGCCTCCTGTAGAAGCGGGAGCGGTCGGCAGCTCAATCGATACTCCTCCTAACGCTCCGCCTTCGCCTCCTGAATCGCCCGCCACACGCGTTCCGGCGTGGCCGGCATCTCGATATGCGTCACGCCGAGATCGGCCAGCGCATCGACCACCGCGTTGATCAGGATGGCGAGCGACGGGGTCGTGCCGCCTTCGCCGCCGGCGCGAATGCCGAGCTTGTTGGTGGTCGACGGCACCTCGCTGATCGCCGTGTCGAAGGACGGCACCGTGTCGGCGCGCGGCATGGTGTAATCCATGAAGGACGCGGCCAGCAGCTGGCCCGTGTCGTTGTCGTAATTGACCCATTCGCCCATCGACTGGCCGAGCCCCTGCACCGTCGCGCCGTGCGCCTGGCCGTGCAGGATCAGCGGGTTGACGGCGCGGCCGACATCGTCGACGGCGGCGTATTTCACCAGCTCGATCGCGCCGGTGTCCTCGTCCACCTCGACCTCGCAGACATGTGCGCCGAACGGGAAGGCGGGCACCCGGATGGTCTGGTCGCTTTCCGCTTCGAGCGCGCCGCGCAGCTCTTCGGGCAGGCTCGCATCGGTCTCCGCCGCATGGGCGAGAGAGAACAGATCGATGGTGCGGTCGGTGCCGGCCACGGTGAAGATGCCGTCGGCAAACGTAATATCCGCCTCGGCTGCTTCCAGCAGATGCGAGGCGATGCGTCTGCCTTTCTCGATGATGAGGTCGGACGCCTCGCCCATGATGATCCCGGCGAGCCGCATCGACCGGCCGGAATGCGAGCCGCCGCCCACCTTGACGATGTCGGTGTCGCCCTGGATCAGCCTGACCCGGTCGAAATCGACGCCCAGCCATTCGGTGACGAGCTGCGCGAAGCTGGTCTCGTGCCCCTGTCCCGACGACAGCGTTCCGATGACCACGTCGACACGGCCCTTTCCGGCCTCGTCGCGGGCGGGCGGCACGACAGTCATCTCGGTGCGTTCGCGCGGCGCGCCGGTCGAGGTCTCCATGTAGGACGCGATGCCGAGCCCGCGCCTCTTGCCGCGTTTTGCGGACTCCGCCTTGCGGGTTTCGAACCCGTCGACATCGCCGAGCGCCAGCGCCTCGTCCAGCACTTTCGGGTAATCGCCGCTGTCGTATGTCATGCCGAGCCCGTTCTCGTAGGGCATCTGGTCCGGCTGGATCAAATTGCGGCGGCGCAGCTCCACCGGGTCGACCCCGGTTTCGCGTGCGGCCAGCTCGACCAGCCGTTCGATGACGAAATTGACCTCGGGCCGTCCGGCGCTGCGATAGGGCGCGGTCGAGGCGGTGTTGGTCGTCACCGCCCGGGCGCGGAAGAAACAGGCCGGGATGGCGTAGGTGCCGTTATTGATCTCGACCCCCTTGGCGAGCGGCACGAAGGAAATCGTGTGCGCGCCGGCATTGCTGATATTGCTGCCGCGCAACCCGATGAACTTCCCGTCCGCGTCCAGCGCCAGCTCGGCCTCGACGCGCAGATCGCGCCCCTGATGATCGGTCAGGAAGCTCTCGGTGCGCTCCGCCGTCCATTTGACCGGGCGGCCGATCTTCTTCGCCGCCCAGGCGACCAGCGCGAATTCGGGGAAGAACGAGTTCCGCGTGCCGAAATTGCCGCCCACGTCCTTCGCTACCACGCGGACCTGCGCCTCCTCGACGCCGAGCACGCCGGCGATTTCGCGCTTCTGGCGCACCGAGCCGCCGCTGCCGGCATGGACAAAATAGCGGTCGCTCTTCGGATCGTAGGCGCCAAGGGCGGCGCGCGGCTCCATCGTCACGCCGGTGCAGCGCTGCGCCCAGGTTTCCAGCCGTACCACGTGGGCGGCGCGGGCGAAGGCGGCGTCGGTGGCCTCCCTGTCGCCGACATCGGCGTCGACGCAGCAATTGGCGCCGAACTCCTCCCACACCAGCGGCGCGCCCGGCTCCAGCGCGGCGGCGGCATCGGTGACGGCCTGCAGCACCTCGTAATCGACCTCGACCGCCTCGGCGCCGATCTTCGCCGTCGCCGCGCTTTCCGCGATCACCATGGCGACGGCCTCGCCGACGAAACGCGCCTTGTCGTTCGGCAGGACGCGGTGCGTGGAAATGCGGTGATCCGACCCATCCCGATTGGCGAGCGGGATATCGGGCGGGCTCGACGGCGAGACATGGTGCGGGATCGGGTTGAGCCCGTCGGCCTCGACATCCGCGCCGGTGAACACGGCGATGACGCCGGGGATTTTCATCGCCGCCGAGACGTCGTAGCCCCGGATCCGCGCATGGCCGTGCGGCGAGCGCACCATCGCCGTAAAGGTCTGGTTCGGCAGGGTCGCGTCGTCGCTGTAACTGCCCTGGCCGGTCAGCAGCCTGATGTCTTCCTTGCGGATGACCGGATCGCCGATCTTCGGCCTCGCAATTTCCCTGCCGCCGTCCATGATGAGTCTCCCTTGTAATATTTGCGCCGATTGTGGCGAGCGGCGGGGCGACGTTCAACCCGAACCGTTGCGGGAAATCCCCACCCGCGCCATGATCGTCCCGGAGGGAGAGAGCGCATGAGCGACACGGGAACGGCCAACGCCAACAGCAATCTGCGGCCGCAGCGCGAGGAGTATTACGAGCGGATCGGGAAATACGATCTGTCGCCGCTGTGGGAGGTCAACAAGCGCCTCGTGACGCCGGAGCCGGTGATCGAGTCGGTGCCGCATCTGTGGGATTACGACGCGATCCGCGACATGCTGCTGGAAAGCGGCGAGCTGATCACCACGAAGGAAGCCAACCGCCGCGTGCTGATCCTCGAAAATCCCGGTCTGGAGAAATCGCACCGTATCGTGGAATCGATGTTCGCCGGGCTGCAGCTCATCATGCCGGGCGAGATCGCCCCGGCGCACCGCCATTCGCCGGCGGCGCTGCGCTTCATCATGGAAGGCTCCGGCGCCTATACCGCGGTCGGCGGCGAACGGTCCTACATGGAGCCGGGCGATTTCATCATCACGCCGGCCTGGGCGTGGCACGATCACGGGCATGAGGGCGACGGGCCGATGGTGTGGATGGACGGGCTCGACATTCCGATGGTGGCGACGTTCGGCCCCTTGTTCTTCGAGACCTTCCCGGAAGACACCGCGCCCGACCAGGTGCCGCCCGGCGACAGCCAGGCGCGCTACGGTGCCAACATGCGCCCCGTCGGGCAGAGCTGGGACAAAAAGGAATCGCCGATCTTCAACTACCCCTACGCCCGCTCGCGCGAGGCGCTGGAGAAGCTGCGCGACGCCGCCGACTGGGACCCGTGCTGCGGCGTGAAGATGGAGTACATCAACCCGGTCACCGGCGGCAGCGCGATGCCGACCATCTCCACCTTCCTGCAGCTTCTGCCGAAAGGCTTTAGGGGCGAGACCTGGCGTACCACCGAAGGCATCGTCTATTCCTGCACCGAAGGGTCGGGACGCTGCATCGTGCAGAACGGTGAGGAGACCGTTACGATGGCGTGGAAAGAAAAGGACATTTTCTGCGTGCCCTGCTGGATGCCGCACCGGATGGAAGCCGACAACGATGCGGTGCTGTTCTGCTATTCCGACCGCACGGCGCAGGAAAAGCTCGGCATCTGGCGCGAAATCCGCGGCAGCGCGTGAGGCGGAAAGTGCCGGGGCGGCGGCGACGGCCTCCTCCCCAACCCTCCCCCGAATACGGGGGAGGGGGTGCCATCCGGCCCTGAATTCCTGTTGCGGACGGGGATAGGGCAACTGGATTTTTCCTTCCCCAGTTAACGGGGGAGGGGGCAGAGAGCGCATTTTTTTTAATCCCCTCCCCCTTGAGGGGGAGGGTCAGGGAGGGGGAGACCCCAGGACAGATTGACAGGGAGAATAACATGGTAAGCAAGTTCGAGGATTACTGCTGGGCCGACGTCATGGATGAGGAGACGCTCGCGATTTACGCCGATTACGAACGCGAGCTGAAGGTCGGGCCGCGCCCGGCGGTCCTCATGATCGACGTCTATCAGGCGAGCTACGATGGCGGGCAGCAGCGCGTGATCGATGCGATCAAGGAATATCCCAGCTCCTGCGGCGAACGGGCCTGGGCGATGGTGGAACCCGCTAAGCGGCTGCTCGAAGCGGCGCGCGCCGCCGGGCTGCCGGTCATGTACAGCACGGGCGACGAACGCAGCCAGGCGAACCGGGGCCGCCCGACCAGCCGTCAGCGCATGACCGAGACCGAGGACATGTACCGCATCCTGCCGGAGCTCGCGCCCGCGCCGGAAGACCTCGTGGTCTACAAGCAGCGCGCCAGCTGTTTCTACGGCACGCCGCTGCTGTCCCACCTGGTCGGGCTCGGCATCCAGAGCCTGATCGTCGGCGGCGGCACCACCAGCGGTTGCCTGCGCGCCGGCGTGCAGGATGCCAAGGCGAACGGGTTCCATGTCACGCTGGTGGAGGAGTGCTGCTACGACCGCACGCCGATCAACCACAAGGTCAATCTGTTCGACATGCATCACAAATACGCCGACGTGATGAAGCTGGCCGATGTGGTTTCCCATCTGGAAGGCGAGTACGGGCTGGCGAAAGCAAGCTGAGGGCCGAAACGGCATCCGACGCCCCCTCCCCAACCCTCCCCCGATTTCGGGGGAGGGGGGTGCCGTCCGAAATGAAATTTCCGCCGGAGAAGGGGAAGGGACAACAATGAAATCCCCTCCCCCTTGAAGGGAGAGGGTCAGGGAGGGGGAGACCACCATGGCAGCACGCAAACGCAAATTCCTGAGCAAGCGCATCTCGAAGAAGGACCGCATCGCGCGTCTCACGCTCAATCGGCCGGAAAAGAAAAACGCACTGAGCCAGGCGCTGATGGACGAGCTGATCGCGGCGCTGAAGGAGATTCGCGACAATCGCGAGATCCGCTGCATCGTGCTGGCCGGGGCGAACGATACGTTCTGCGCCGGGATGGATCTGCACGAGCTGGGCGAGCGCCACAAGGCGCCGCACCGCTGGGATGACGGCGATCTGCGCGAAATCCTGGCGCTGATGCGCTCCTGCCCGCAGATCACCGTCGCCGAGGTCCAGGGCTACTGCGTCGGCGGCGGCATGGTGCTGGTCAACGGGTGCGAGCTCGCCGTCGCCGCGAATGACGCAAAGATCGGCATGCCGGAGATCATCCGCGGCTCCTACGGCGCGGTGGCGACGCCGACTTTGTTCCAGTCCGGCGTACCGTCGAAGACCGCGTTTCGCGTGTCGCTGGTCGGCAAGAACCTGTCTGGCGAGGAGGCCCTGCGCGCCGGTCTCGTCTCCCACGCCGTGCCCGCGAAGGATTTGCGCGCCACGGTCAATGAGCTTTCGAAGGAAATCGCCAGCCGACACCCCGCCGCGCTGGAACACGCCAAGCTGTCGGCCTACGCCGCGCTCGATTCCACATACGACATGGCGCTCAGGACCGACGAATTTATCAGCCACCGGCTGCGCAATTACGCAGACCCGACCGGCCATGTGGACGACTATCTGAAATCGCAGAAGGGCGGCGCCGACGCGAAATACGTCAAGCCGGACGCGGGGTAGAAGGGAAATCTAGTCCCGTCGCCGTGAAAACCCGATTCCGATCAGGCCGAGGGCCAGAAGGCCCGCCGCACCGGGGGCGGGGAGTTCAAGCGCGCCGAACTGGGCGGTGTCGAAAATGACGAAATCGTTGTCGTCGGAAAAAGCGAGCGTCACCGTGGTGAAACTGTCTGTGTCGAACACGCCCGCGAACACGGGCAGTCCGATGCCGCCGCCGATGAAACCGGTGAAAATCTGCTGGCTGCCGTTATCGGTCGTTACCGTCAGGTCGTTTGGACCGGCGGTGCCGAAATCGATCACGTCGATCGCAAAGGCGTTGATGGCCTGGCTGAACGTAAAGGTTACCGCGCCGCTGGGCGCACCATTGGCCTGCATCAGCAGCGTTTCGGTGCCGTCGGTCGGGAACTGATCCGTCGTGGTTTCGAGAACCGTGTTGCCCGTGCTGGTGACCGTGAAATCCGCAAATGCAATCGGGCCGCCGAACTGGTTAGACCCCTCGAAACTCTCAAGATTGAAAGCGACGCCCGACGCGGCGCTCTGGAACGCCGGTTCGCTGGTGAAGAAGACCGGGGCAGCCTGTGCGGCGGCGCCAGCAAGTCCGAACGACATCGCCAGACCCGCGAGCGCGCCGCTCATCCATTGCCGCATTTGGACAAACGCTTGCATCTTACCCTCATAATCTGTCCGGGTTCGAAAAGCAAGGCGGCAAGTTTTTCTCTGGGCGAGAATCTCGCTAAACTCCTCTCGAACGAGACGAAAGGCGTGTCCCATGGCGGTCCAGTATGACAGGTCGAAACCGATTCCCGGCACTACCGTGTTCGACGGGGCGGTGTCGCGGAAGGGCTATCGGATCAACAGGTTCGCCATGTCCTTTACGCAGCCGGAAAACCGCGCCGCCTTCACGGCGGACGAGGAGGCCTATATGGAGAAATGGGGCCTCAGCGACCAGGAGCGGCAGTTCCTTCGCGACCGCGACTATCGCGGGCTGATCGATGAGTGCGGCGGCAATATCTACATGATCATGAAGCTCGGCGTGTGCACCGGCGACGGGCTGTATCATATCGGCGCACAGCTCCGTGGCGAGAGCTTCGAGGAGTTCATGGCGACGCGCGGCGCAGCGGGCGCCAGATAGTGGCGCCAGATAGGGGAGACCGGATAAAATGGCGAAAATCGTTGGCGGCATCGGCTCCTCGCACGTGCCTTCTATCGGCAAGGTGATCGATATGGGCGAGCAGGACGAGCCCGCCTGGAAACCATTGTTCGACGCCTACGTGCCGGTGCGCGGCTGGCTGGAAGACCTCAAACCCGACATCGCCATCGTGGTCTATAACGATCACGGCGCCAGCATGTTCTTCGACCGGTACCCGACCTTCGCCATCGGCGCGGCGGACAGCTACGCGATCGGCGATGAGGGGTGGGGACGCCGCCCGCTGCCCGACCTGCCGGGCGATGCCGAGTTCTCATGGCACCTGGCGGAATCCCTCGTCTATGACGAGTTCGACATGACGATCTGCCAGGAGCTCGCGGTCGAGCACGGCTTCCTGGTGCCGATGAATCTCTGTTTCCCGCACGAGCCGTCGTGGCCTGTCTCCGTGGTGCCGGTGGCGGTCAACGTGATCCAGCATCCGCTGCCGACCGCGCTGCGCTGCTGGAAGCTGGGCCAGGCGATCCGGCGCGCGGTTGATTCCTGCCCGCGCGATCTGAAGGTGGTGATCTTCGGCACCGGCGGCCTGTCGCACCAGCTCAACGGAACGCGGTTCGGCCATATCAATCCCGAGTTTGACAACCGGTTCCTCGATCTGCTGGCCGAAGACCCGATGCAGCTCACCGAAATGACGCATCAGCACATCATGGAGGAAGCCGGCGCCGAGGCGGTCGAAATCATCATGTGGCTCACCATGCGCGGCGCGCTGTCGGAGAACCCGCAGCAGGTGTTTCGCAATTACTACGCACCGATGACCACCGGGATCGGGCTGCTCGCGTTCGAGGAGTAGGGCGGAGCGCGCCCTGTATCGCAAATTGTCGTCATCGCCGGGCGTGTCCCGGCGATCTGTCGGAAGCCGGAGTTTCGTCCCAATCAAGATGCCCGGGACGGTGCCCGGGCATGACGGGCTATGTGGGGGCGGTGGGCTGGAGGGGGGTCACCCCCGGCTCTGCGGGCCCACCCGGTCGATCTCGATGCGGATGATGACGCGGTCCTCGTCCAGGATGTGGCGGCGCGAGTCCTCCTCGTCGAAATCGTTGCCGAGCCGCCTTCGGTAGGCGTCCAGCAGCAGGTCGAGCGATTCCGGAAGGCCGATCACCTCGGCCCGACCATCGAGCTGGTAATAGGCTGAGCCGTTCCACTGTTCGCCCAGCACGACCATCGAGACGTTAGGATTGCGCTGGATGTTTTTCACCTTTTAGGTGCTGCTACGCGAAGAGATGACGACGCGGCCTTCTGCGTCTATTCCCGGCGTGACCAGGGTCATCTGAGGCGAGCCGTCCCGCCGTCGCGCCATCAGCACGCCGCGATGGTTGGTTTCGAGAAATTTCTGAACTTCGCTGATTTCCATAACTGGCCTCCTGATTGCGGATGCGGTTCGTCCCGAACTCTGCTGTAATTGTCATCGAGTTGGGAGGCCAAGCCAATGCTGTCGCGAGAAGAAAACGAGCTGCTGACCCGTGTCGGGCCGGGGACGCCGATGGGGAAGCTGATGCGGCGCTACTGGGTTCCGGCGCTGTTTTCCGGGCAAATCGAAAAGCCAGACTGTCCGCCTGTGAGGGTAAAGCTGCTGGGCGAGAAGCTGGTGGCGTTCCGCGACACCGATGGACGCCCCGGCCTGCTGGACGAGCGCTGCCCGCACCGCACCGCCTCGATGTTCTTCGGCCGCAACGAGGAATGCGGGCTTCGCTGCGTCTATCACGGGTGGAAATTCGATGTGACGGGCAAATGCGTCGATTTGCCCTCCGAACCGCCCGGCAGCAATTTTCAGGACAAGGTGAGCATCAGGGCCTACCCGTGTCACGAGGCTGCCGGCATCGTCTGGACCTATATGGGGCCGCCGGAATTGAGGCCGGAATTCCCCGAGTTCGAATGGACGCAGGTCCCGCAGTCGCATCGCTACGCCAGCCGCCATATCGAGAGATGCAACTGGTTGCAGGCGCTCGAAGGCGGGTTCGACACCAGCCACCTCGCCTTTTTGCACCGGGGCGCGACCCAGGCGCCGCGCAGCGTGCCGTCGCGCTACGACGTGATCCCGAAGGAATTCGGCTTCGTGGTCGGGACCGGGCGCGATGCGGGCGAGGGCGAGACGCTATGGACCGCCAACGTGATGGCGATGCCGTTCCACAAGATCATCGCGACCGATCCCTACGGCGCGCATTGCTGGGTGCCGATGGACGACGAAAACACCATGCTCTACAGCGTCGATTACAGGCCCGACCGGCCGCTGACCGACGATGATCTCGCGCTTAGCCGGAATTTCGAACATATCCACGCCGAAACCATTCCGGGCACCGACCTGCCCGTCGAAAACGCGGCGAACGATTACAGGATCGACCGCGCGGCGCAGGCGGCGGGACCGTCCTTTAGCGGCATGCGCGGGCTCGCGGTGCAGGACAGGGCGGTGCAGGAATCGATGGGGCCGGTCGCCGACCGGACGATCGAACATCTCGGCGTCAGCGACACGGCGATCATCCGGATCCGCCAGCTATTGCTGAAAGCGGTCAGGGATCTGGAAGACGGCAAGGAACCGCCCGGCATGAAGGGCGCAAGCTACCGCGTGCGTTCGGCGCGGTTCGCAGCCCCGGATGAGGCTGCGTTTGCCGACATCGTCGACGAACGGGTGACGCTCGATGCCGCGCCGGTAATGGAGGCCAGGCTGTAGGCCCTATTTCACCGGCGGCTGCTGGTTGCCGAGCAGCCAGCCCCACTTGTCCTTGGCCTTCGCCCAGAGTTCCGGGTCGGGCATGTTGACCTTCGGGAATCTGTCTTTCCAGTGGAACGGCCGGCAGGCGTTGATGATGGCGCGCGAATTGGTCGTATCGCCGTCTTCCTTCCGGTCGGGATGGATCAGCGGGTCGAGGCCCGTCGACCAGGCGCTGCTGATGATGTCGATATCGGTCGCCGGATCGGCGCGGAAGCAGAGCGCCCACATGACTTCGCCCAGGTCTGACGCGTCGATATCCTCGTCCACCACCACGACGAACTTGCCGGCATAGGCGCCGAGCCGGCACTGGCTGGCGATCTGGCCGGCCTGGGTGGCATGACCCGGATAGCGCTGCTTGATCGAGACCGCGGTGAACATGCGACCGCCGCCGCATTCATGGCACCAAGCCATCTGCACATCGGGCACGCCGACCGCGTCGATCTGCTCCTTGAGGAGGGCCGAGCGCACGACGGCGCGATAGCGCGACTGCTCTTCCGGCGGGCGCTGCGGCGGGCAGCCGAGCAGGATCGGGTTGTTGCGGTGATAGATCGCCTTGATGTCGAGCGTCGGGCCTTCATGTTCCGGGTTTCCGTAATAGCCAGTCCACTCGCCGAACGGACCCTCGAGGCGCCGCTTGTCGGGGTAGCAGAACCCTTCAAGGACGACTTCCGCATTGGCGGGGAAGGGCAGCCCGGTATGCTTGCCGATGACGACCTCCGTCGGGCGGCCGCGATAGGCGCCCATGATGTCGAATTCGCAGACCCCGTATGGAATTTCCGACGACGACATCAGGAAGCTGAGTGGGTCGACGCCGACCACGACACAGACCGGCATGGGCTCGTTCTCCGCCATGTATTTCTGTCGGTGAATGCGTCCGTGCTTGCCCGGGGAGATGTAGAAGCCGACCGTTTTCTCGTCATGAATCATGACGCGGTAGGTGCCGACATTGATCCAGTTCTCCACCGGATCCCGGGTGACGTTGAAGGAACCGGTGCCGATATAGCGGCCGCCGTCGCCGGCATGCCAGAGCGGCGTCGGAAAGGAGAGCACGTTGACGTCGTCTCCTTCCATGATGTTTTCCATGACCGGGCCGGTCTGCACGACCTCGTAGGGGATAGGTTTCTGGACGACTTCCTGGTAGGCGGCGTTGAACGCCATGCTGAGTTCGAACTTGGTCAGGTGGGCGGGAAAACCCAGCGTGATGTTCTGGCGCTGCCCGCCAAAGAAGTTGGTGAACACGCGATGGCCCTTGGGATAGCCCGGGATCTCGTCGAACAGGGCGCAGGGCGCGGTTTCGCTGTGCTGCAGCAGCTCGGCGGCGAGCCCGATATCCTCTTCCCAGGTTGCGCCGTCGATCCGGCGGAGCTCGCCGAGTTTCTCGACCTCGTCGATATACTCGCGCAAATCGTTGAAGGTGACGTTGTGCTTGAGATTCGCGATCTGCGAGCCGTCCATGGCGTAATCTCCCGGTTAACAAGGCAATGGCGGCAAGCCTATGGTCAGCGCGCGCCGCTGTAAACGGCGGTGATGGCGGGACGGTGGAAAGAGTGTAGGTTTGACCGCCGACAGAAAGACCGACCCCGTTGAATGCGAACGAAAATAGCGTAGTCCCCGACCGCCGCAGCGATACGATCCGCGGCATCGCCTGGATGCTGCTGAGCATCGCCGGTCTGACTGTCGTCGTCCTGTCGGGCCGCGCGCTAAAGGTCGATATGGATCCGCTGCAGCTGCTGTTCTGGCGGGCGCTGGTCGGGCTGATCATCATATCCGCAGTCATTGCGCCAAGGGGCTTCCATACGGTGCGGACCCGGCGGCTTGGCCTTCACATCGTTCGCAACCTGATCCATCTCGCGGCGCAGTTCGGCATCTATTATGCCTTTATCGTGGTCCCTCTGGCCGAGGTGACGGCGGTCGAATACACCATTCCGGCCATGACGGCGCTGATCGCCGCGGTGTTTCTCGGCGAAAAGGTCGGTATCCACCGCTGGGTCGGCATGGCGATGAGCTTCGTCGGGGTGCTGTTCGTGGTCCGGCCCGGATTTGCCGAGGTGCCGCCCGAAATGTTCGTCATGTTCGGCGGCGCGCTGTGCTTCGCCATCAACAACGTGATGATCAAGGCGATGACGCGGACCGAATCGGCCGAGACCATGGTCTTCAACATGAACCTGATCCAGCTGGTCATCGCGGTCGGACCGGCGCTCTATGTCTGGACGCACCCCGAATGGCATCACGTGCCGTGGATCCTCGGGCTCGGCGCCGCCGGGCTGATGACGCATTACGCGATGACGCGGGCGCTGGCGCTGGCCGACACCTCGGTCTGTTTTCCGCTCGATTTCCTGCGACTGCCTTTCATCGCGTTAGGCGCCTGGCTGCTCTGGGGAGAGACGTTCTCTCCCTGGGCCGTACTCGGCGCCGCCATTATCTTCGGCGGACAGTACTACGCGGTATGGAAGGAAACGCGGGGGAAGAGGGAAGCCTAGCTACTCCGCCGCCTCCGGCCTGGCGATGGCCGACTTTATCGCCTCCTCGAACTCGTCGACGTCGAAACAATGCGGGCCCATCCCGCCCTTGTAGGCGATGGTCCCGTCCGGATCGAGCACGTAGAGCCGCTCGGGCAGGGCGTTGTAATGGTCGTTCGCCTCGTCTGTCATGTTGTCGAGCAGCATCGGGAACGAAAAATTGTAGCGCAGCATGCAGACCCCGGCGATCTCCGCCCGCTCGTCTTCTGTGGTCGGCTGGGTGTAGAGGATGTCGTCGTCGAGATTGGCCGCCGACTGCACCCCGTCGGTCGGGTGCGCTTCCCTGATATAGACGCACAGGAATTGGGCGGCGCCTTCGTATTTCTTCGCGAGGTTGTTGAGGCGCACGGCCTCCTTACGGAAGGGCGGTCATGTGAAGGAGCCGAAAATCAGCCCGACCGGCAGCCCCCTGAAATCCGAGATCGATCTGTACTCGCCGGTACGCTTGCCCTCGCCGCTCAGCAGTTCCAGCCGCACGTCCGGCGCTGGCGCGCCGACATCGGGCGATTTCGCCATATCGTCGATCACGCGCTTCTCGTAATAGGCGCGCAGATCCTCACGCTTCTGGCCGCGCACTTCGAGCTCGCGGTCGGTCATCGAGACGATGCGTTCCTCGAACTGTCTGGGCAATTCAATCGCCATGGCTTTCTCCCGGCTGCGTTCCTGCAAAGGGTAGGGCTGTGTCCGCCCATCCGTCAAACTGCCCCGGGTGAAATTGACTGTACTGTCGGTTCTCTGGTCCAATCCACTCACAATCAGGGGAGCGGCCATGGCCGGACGGCAGATCGGGATAGCGGCAGCGGACGGCGGCATGTTCGGGATATGGCTGGCGTTACCCGAGAATGGAGCGGGGCCGGGTCCCGGGATCGTCATGCTGCACGAGATCTTCGGCGTCACCGGCTGGATCCGCGAGACGGCGGAGATGTTCGCGTCCCACGGCTACTGCGTCGCCGCGCCCGACATGTTCTGGCGACTGGAACCGGGCTTCGAAGGCGATTTCCGGGATGCGGAACAGACCGCACGCGGGCGTAGCTACAAGGCAGCGCTCGATCACGAGACCGGGTTGTCCGACATCGCCGCCGTCATCGCGCATCTGAAATCGCTGCCGCAGTGCAACGGAAAAATTGGCGTCACCGGCTTCTGCACCGGCGGCACGATGGCCTATCTGACAGCGGCCCGCCTCGGGCCCGATGCCGCGTCCTGCTATTACGGTACGCAGATTCACGAATTCCTGGAGGAAGGCCGTAACATCGAGTGCCCGTCGATCTTCCATATGGGTCTGAAGGACGACCGTGTGCCGGAAGGTTTGTCGGATACGGCGCGGGCGGCCTGGGACGGCAATCCCAACACAACGATCCATACCTACGATGCCGGCCACGCCTTCGCCCACACGGAACGCGACGATTATTACCTGCCGGATGCCGCGAAGCTGGCGCATGCGCGGACGTTCGAGCTGTTCGATGGATTGAAATAGGGCAGACGTACGAAATGGAATTCTCGGTTGCACCCACCTCCCCTGTCCCCTCCCCCCTGAAGGGCGGAGGGGGACGCCGTTGGAGGGGTACGCCAGGCCCCCTCTCCTCTCTTGGGGGAGGAGAGGGGTGGGGTGAGGTGGGGGAGCCTTCCTGTCCGCCTGAAAAACCTTGCTGCGGGAGGCACCGATGACCGATCCCCAATACCGCACCGAGACCTGCCCGTCCGGCGACGTGGAGCTTTGCTGGCATGCTTTTGGGACGCCCGGCGGGCCGGGCGGCAAGGCGACGCCGCTTATCATGCTGCACGGCACGAACTATTACGATTCGACCGACTGGCTGCCCATCGCGGAACGCCTCGCCGACGAGCGCGAGGTTGTGATTTACGATCATCGCGGGTTCGGCCAGTCGGGCTGGAGTGCGAGCAAGGATTATTCGGTCGATGCGCTGTGCGGCGATATTTCCGCGCTGATCGCCTATTTCGGCTGGGAGAAGCCCGCCGTGTTCGGCCATTCGATGTCGGGACGGCTCGTCGTGTTCTTCGCCGCGAATTTTCCGGCGCAGCTGTCGAAGCTGATCGTAGCCGATAGCGGGTTCGATCACGGCGCGCCGGGCGCCTACCAGATTTCGCTAGGCAACGAACCGCTGGTGTTCGACAGCGTCGAGGCGGCGATGGAGAAATTCGCCGGCCTCGCCAACCCGCCCCGCATCGCGCATGACCGCGCCCGGGCGGAGAAGGCGCTGCGCAAGGTGGACGGCGGCTACATGCTGCTGCGCGACCCCGACTACCGCAACACGCAGTCGCAGGCCCCCGGCGCGCCCGAACCGGGACTGCGCGATCTCGATGCGTTCGAGGAGCTGAAGAAGGTAACCTGCCCGACGCTGATAATCCGCGGCCTGCAATCGACCCGATACCCGCCGGATATCCTCGAAAGGCTGGAGATCGACTATCCTGACCTTAACTGGGCAACGGTGGATTCGCAGCACGATCTTGCCGCCGGTGCGCCGGACGAGCTGGTGGCGGCGATACGCAATTTTATGGAGGATGAATGATGTCAGAGATCGAAATCGTACCAAGCGGCGCAGCGCTCGGCGCGGAAGTCCGGGGCGTCGACCTGTCGCGGCCTTTGTCCGACGCGGCGGTCGCCGCCATCAAGGACGCCTTCGCCGAACATTCGGTGATCTGCATCCCGGGACAGGACCTGACCGCGCCGCAATTCATCGATTTCATGAAATATATGGGCGATGTCTCGCCGGTGCCGATCAACGATTTCGCCCACCCCGAACACCCGGAAATCTATTTCGTCTCCAACATCCAGGAGAACGGCCGCAAGATCGGCCACGACGATGCCGGTTCGGTGTGGCACACCGACATGTCGTTCTCCAAAACGCCGCCGCGGATTTCATGTCTCTATGCGCGCGAAGTGCCGGTTGGCGCGGATGGCAAGGCGCTGGGCGATACGCATTTCGCCAGCGCGGCGGCGGCCTACGATGCGCTCACCGACGATGACAAGATGCTGATCGAGGGTAAGTTCGCGCTGCATGATCTGGGCGGCAGGCGGACCGAAATCCAGAAGAAGAATGCGGCCAGCCCGGAGCTCGCCCGCCGCCGCAAGGAAACCCCGATCACGCTGCATCCGGTGGCGCGCGTCCATCCTGTAAACGGGCGGAAATGCCTCTACGTGACGCGCGGCGAATGCACCGGGATCGACGGGATGGAAACGGAGGAGGCGCTGCCTCTGATCGAACGGCTGGCGCGCCATGTCTATCGCGAACCGTTCCGCTTCACCCATAGCTGGCGCGTCGGCGACCTGCTGATGTGGGACAACTGCGCCGTCCAGCACGTCGCCACGTTCGACTATAAATGGCCCGAACAGCGCCGCCTGATGTGGCGGATCACGACGGCGGCCGGGCCGACGCATTGAGGGGGCGTCGCCTCCCAGTGTGCCCCGTCATCGCTCGCCCTTACCCCAACCTCTTTTTGTCACCCCGGCCCCAGTAATTTTTTGGGAACCGGGGTCCAAGCGGCGTTGCCGTTTGCACGGTTGGCTGGATCCCGGGTCAGGCCCGGGATGACAGGCGAGGTATAAGTCTTCCTGCCGGGCCTTCGTCGCTACGCCGCCTTGGCGTCCCTGATCGCCTTCCAGATTTTCTCCGGCGTTGCCGGCATCATCAGGTTTTTCACGCCGACCGGGCGCAGCGCGTCGTGGACGGCGTTCATCACGGCGGCGATGCCGGCGACCGTGCCGCCTTCGCCGGCGCCCTTGACGCCGAGCGGGTTCTGCTGGGTCGGCACCGGGTGGCGGCCGATCTGGAATTCGCAGAAATCGTCGGCCCGTGGCATGCAGTAATCGAGGAACGAGCCGGTCAGGTTCTGGCCCGTTTCCGGATCGTAGATAATCTGTTCCATCAGCGCCTGGCCCGCGGCCTGGGCGATGGCGCCGACCGCCTGCCCGTCGACGAGGGCGGGGTTCAGCTCGACGCCGACATCATGCACCGCGGCGTAGCGCACCATCTGCGCCTTGCCGGTATCGGGGTCGATCTCCACCTCGCAGACATGAAAATCGTTGGGGATGTTGGAGGTCTCGGGCGTCCAGCTCGCGCTTTCGTTCAGCCCGAACTCCATCCCGTCCGGCAGGCGTTCCGGCTTGAAGGCGTTCTTTGCGACGTCGGTGAAGCTGACCGACCTGTCCGTGCCGGCTACCGTGAAGGCGCCGTCGTCGAAATCGATATCCTCTTCCGCGGCCTCCAGCATGTGGGCGGCGATTTTGCGGCATTTCTCTCGTGTCTTCTCGGCGGCGAGCAGCACGACCGAGCCGCAGATCGTCGCGGTGCGGGCCGCGCCCGTGCCTGAACCCCAGCTGTGTTTCGAGGTGTCGCCCTCGACGCACTGGATCTGTTCTGAATCGATGCCGAGCACGTCGGAGACGATCTGCGTATAGATCGTCTGGTGGCTCTGCCCACCGGCGGTGGATGCGGTCAGCACCGTGACCGTGCCGGACGGGTCGAAGCGCAGCTCCGCCATCTCGGGCGCGGGGCTGCCCGACGGGTCGACCGCGGCGGAAACGCCGACGCCGTAGAGCTTGCCGCGCGCCTTCGCCTCTTCGCGGCGCTTCGCGATGTTTGCGTAATCGGCCAGCGTCAGGCACTTGTCCATCACCGCTTCGAATTCGCCGCAATCGTAGCCATCCCCGTTGGGCAGCTTCACCGGCATGGCGTCGGCGGGGATGAAGTTGCGGCGCCGAATCTCGGTCGGGTCCATATCGAGCTGTTCCGCCGCCATGTCGACCAAGCGCTCCAGCACGTAGGATCCCGGCGTGCCCGAGGGGCCGCGATAGTTCGCCATCGGCTGGGTGTTGGTCAGCACCGCGCGCGACTTTCCGTAGACGGTCGGGATGTCGTAAGTGCCGACCGTGTAGCCGGCGATGCCGTTGGGCGTGCCGAACCCGTTCATCGAGAGATACGCGCCGACATTGGCGTGCGCGTCGTAGCGGACGGCGAGGATCCTGCCGTCATCGTCGAAGCCGAGCTCCGCATCGACCACCAGATCGCGCGCCTGATCGTCGGAAATATGGGCCTCGGAGCGCTCGCAGGTCCATTTCACCGGGCGGCGCAGGCGCTTCGATGCCCAGGCGACGACCGGGACTTCGGGATAGAGTCCGCCCTTCATGCCGAACGAGCCGCCGACATCGCCGGCGATCATGGTCATCTGGTTTTCCGGGATGTTGAACACGCGCTGGCACATCATGGTGCGCCAGGTGAAGGGGCGCTGCTGGCAGGCATAGATGGTGAAATGATCGCGCCCCGGATCGTAATCGGCGGCGACGGCGCGCGGCTCCATCGTGTTGGCGGTGACCCGGCTGACGGTGAAACTGTCCTTCACCACGTGCGGCGCGCTCTCCAGCGCCCTGGCGGTGGCTTCCTCGTCGCCCTTCCGGTTGGAAAACGCCTCGTTGTCGTCGCAGCCCTCGTAGATCGGGAACGCGCCCTCGGCGACGCCCGCCAGCGGGTCGGTGTTGACCGGCAGCGGGTCGAAATCGACCTCGATGGCCTCGACCGCATCCTTCGCGTCGTTGATCGTTTCCGCGATCACGCAGGCGATCATCTGGCCGACATGGGTGACTTTGTCTGTGGCGAGGCCGGTTCGCGGCGGGCGGAACCCGGCGGACCCGTCCGAACGCTTGGGCGGCGCCGATCCCGGCACATTGCCGATCCCGTCCGCGACGTAATCCGCGCCGGTCAGCACGTCGAGCACGCCCGGCATCTGTTTCGCCGCGCCGACCTCCAGCTTCGTGATCTTCGCGTGCGCAAAGGGCGAGCGCAGGAACACGGCATGGGCGGCGCCCCGGAGCGGCACGTCATCGGTATATTGCCCCCTCCCGGTCAGCAGGCGGGGCGCCTCGGTCTGGGTTACGGGCTGGCTGATCGAATAGCGCGGCATGGCTGAATTCCTGTTCTGGGCCCCTGTCCGGGCGGTTAGCGGCGGTGGCGGGATTTTACGGGTGGGTCTGAACGCTGTCCAATCGCGGTGTTGCCGGACATATCAGGTCGCCCGGGTCGCGCCTGCCGTATACGGCGCCGACTGGTCAAAAACCGGACAGAAGCCGCCCAGACTGCGTAAAAAATAGTCGCAAACGAGTGCTGGAACCCTGTTCCTCCAACATCGACAGGATTCACTGATTTTTTAAGTTATTGAATTACAGTAATAAAATCTACCTTGCATCAATCTGGCATGGATGTTGCACTGGACAACAGTCATCGCCCGGCCTGGGCGGGGATTTTGTACTTCACAACCGATGAGGATCCGACATCATGCAGTTTACCAGCAAAGGGCTCGCAGTTGCGGCGGGCGTGGCTCTGGCCGGAGCGGCGGCACTGCCCGGCGTTGCCGCAGCCGACGAGGTTGCCGCGTATTACAAAGAAAAGACCGTTACTGTCCTGATTCCCTACGGGCCCGGGGGAACCTATGACAAGTACGGTCAGACATTTACCCGCCATATGGCCCAGTTCATCCCCGGGAAGCCGAACATGATCGTTCAGCACATGCCGGGCGCGGGCGGCGCCAAGGCGATGAACTACGCCTATAACGTCATGCCCAAGAACGGCCTCAACATGATCACGCCGCTGGACAATGCGGTGATCAACCAGCTGCTGCGGCCCGAGAAGATGCGCTACAAATCCGACAAGTTCATTTGGGTCGGTGCCAGCAATCAGACCAATGTGATTCTGGTTGCCGGTCTCAAGAAAGGGATCGCTTCCCTTGAAGACTGGAAAAAGTCCAAGGACGGCCTGATCGGCTCGTCGAGCGGCGCGGCCTCCACCTCCACGCTAATCCCGAAATACGTCATGTCGGCGCTCGGCCTGCCGGGCAAGGTCGTGTCCGGATACAAGGGGTCATCGGCCTCGATTTTCGCGATCGAGCGTGGCGAAGCTGACATGTCGGCCTTCAACTGGCTGGCCTGGTCGTCCAAGGTGCCGCACTGGTTCAAGGGTGAGAAACCCTTCGCCAAGGCGCTGGTCCAGGTCGGGGTCTGGAAGGATCCGGACCTGCCGGGGCTGCCGATGCTGGAAAACCTGGTGCCTGATGAATACAAGCCTGGCGCAAAGTTCCTCGGCACGCTCGGACCGCTGGGCCGCGGACTGGCGCTGCCGCCCGGCGTGCCGCAGATGGTGATCGAGCCGCTGCGCACCGCCTACGACAAGATGAATGCAGACCCGGCGTTTGCCGCGGAACTCAAGAAGCGCAAACTGCGTCTGATTCCGTCCAAGGGCGCTGACATTCAGAAGACTGTCGAGGAAGCGATGACGGCGACCACGCCGGAAGTCGTTGCCTTCGTGCGGAAGGCGATTTTCGGAAACTAGTTCCGGACGCCACACCAGAAATCAGGGGCGGGTTTCAGACCCGCCCCTTTTTTCATTCTACATCTTTTCATTCTACATCGTGACCGGAATGCGCCCGCCGTCGCCGCGGATCACCGACCCGGTCAGGTAGCTTGCCTGATCGCTGCACAGCAGCACGGCGATATTCGCCATTTCCTCGACCGTACCGTCGCGGCCCATCGGGGCCTCGGAGATCATCTTTATTCGCATCTCTTCCGGCGTGACGCCGGCGCGTCGGGCTCGCGCCACGTCGCCATCGCGCACCCGTTCGGTGTCGATCCTTCCCGGCACCAGGCAATTCACCGTGATCCCGTCCTTCGCCACCTCATTGGCGAGCGCCTTGGACCAGCCGACCAGCGCCATGCGGAGCGAGCTGGAGAGCACGTTGGCGGTCGCCGCGATGAAGATGTTGGACGACGTCATCGACAGCACTCGGCCCCAGCCGTTCTGCTTCATGTTCGGGAGCGCCGCAGACGTGGCCCCGATCGCCGCCAGCACGATGATCTCGAACCAGTCGCGCCACAGCTGGTCGTCGGCCTCGGACGGCAGCAGACGGGGCGGACCGCCGCAATTGTTGAACTGGATGTCGATGCCGCCGAACCGGTCCTGGGCGAAATCCAGCAACCGGTCGAGATCGCCGTCTTTCGACAGGTCGCACGCCATACCCTCGGCGCGAACGCCGTACGTATCCGCAATCGATTTTGCCTCCGCGTCCAGCACATCCTGCCGCCGCGCGGTAAGGATCACGTCGACGCCTTCGGCGGCGAGCCCGCGGGCGACGCCGTTTCCCATCCCGGCGCTCGATCCCATGATCAGCGCGCGCTTGCCCTTCAGTCCCGTGTCCATCTCTTTCCTATCGTCTCTCGAACTGGCTCCTGCCGAACAGGATATCGCGGGTCTTCTCGTTCAGCACATCCTTGGGCTTCGCCCGGTATTCCGCCAGCAGCTTCATGCCCGCCTGCACCGCGTCGCGGGCGGAGATTTCATCGAACCAGCGTTTGACGTTGGGAAACGGCTCCCAGGGCTGGCCGTGCCAGCGATGCAGACGGACCCAGGGCCAGCACGCCATGTCGGCGATCGAATAATCTTCGCCCGCGAGATACGGCGCTTCGCCCAGCCGGCGGTTCATCACCCCGTAAAGCCTGCCTGCCTCGTCGGTGAAACGGTCGATGGCGTAAGGCACGCGCTCGGGGGCGGCGTCGCGAAAATGCTGCGCGTGCCCGGCGACCGGGCCGAGATTGGCCATCTGGAACATCAGCCATTCGAGCGTGCGGACGCGCGCCGCGCCCGACCCCGGCAGGAACTTTCCAGTCTTTTCCGCCAGATAGATCAGGATCGCGCCGGATTCGAACACAGAGACCGGCTCGCCGTCCGGCCCGTCCGAATCCATGATGGCCGGCATGCGGTTGTTGGGTGAGACCTTCAGGAATTCCGGACTGAACTGGTCGCCTGCCGTGATGTCGACCGGCACGACCTCGTAGTCGAGGCCGCACTCCTCCAGCATGATGGAGATCTTGTGCGCGTTCGGCGTCGGCCAGGCGTGGAGGGTGATCATGGCTTCGGGACCGGGGTATTTCTTCTGACACCCACCTCCCCTGACCCCTCTCCCCTGAAGGGCGGAGGGGAATACGGTTGCGAATTCTCGCTTGCCCCTCTCTCCGCCCCAGGGGGCGGAGAGGGTTGGGGTGAGGTGGGGGATTGTTGCAAGGGGAATGTCCTCACACCGCCGCGGCGATGGCCTCGCCGACTTCCTTGGTCGTCGCCGTGCCGCCGAGGTCGCGGGTGCGCGGGCCGCCGTTCTTCAGGCAGTCCTCGAACGCGGTCACGATTGCCTGGGCTGCTTCCGCCTGGCCCAGATGGTCCAGCATCATCGCGCCCGACCAGATCTGGGCGATCGGGTTTGCGATGCCCTGGCCTGCAATGTCGGGGGCGGAGCCGTGCACCGGTTCGAACATTGAGGGGACCGACCGGTCCGGGTTGATATTGCCCGACGGTGCGATGCCGATCGAGCCGGCTACCGCCGGGCCGAGATCCGACAATATGTCGCCGAACAGGTTGGAGCCCACCACCACGTCGAACCAGTCCGGGTGAAGGACGAAATGCGCGGTCAGTATGTCGATGTGGTACTTGTCGGTCTCGATGTCCTGAAAGTCGGCGGCGACAGCGGCGAAACGTTCGTCCCAGTAGGGCATCGAATGAATGATGCCGTTGGACTTGGTCGCGCAGGTGACCTTCTTGCGCCCTTCCCTTTGGGCCAGTTCGAACGCGTAGCGGATGATGCGGTCGCAGCCGCGCCGCGTGAAGACCGACTGCTGGGTGGCGAGCTCGTGATCCGTGCCCTGATAAAGCCTGCCGCCGATCTCCGAATATTCTCCCTCGACGTTTTCGCGCACCACGTGGAAATCGATGTCGCCGGGCTGGCGGTCGCGCAGCGGCGTCGTCATCCCTTCGAGCAGCCGTACCGGGCGCAGGTTCACGTACTGGTCGAAATCGCGCCGGATCGGGATCAGCATGTCCCACAGCGACACGTGATCCGGCACGCCCGGCCAGCCCACCGCGCCCAGAAAGATCGCATCGTGCTCCCGCAGCCTTTCGGTCCCGTCCGGCGGCATGACATAGCCTTTCGACTCGTAGGTCGAGCAGTCCCAAGGGAATTCGTGCCAGTCGAACTCGATACCGAATTTCCGGCCCGCGGCTTCTAGTACGCGCATTCCCTCCGGCACGACCTCCTTGCCGATGCCGTCTCCCGCGATCACCGCGATGCTGTAACGCGCCATTCCTGTCTCCCTGTTTCTGGCAGGCGAATTATATCTATTCCGGCCTGCGAGTCCCCCGCTGGACCGCATACCAGGTGGCGCCGAAGATCACGGTGGCGCCTAGCCAGGTCCAGATGTCCGGAAACTCGCTGAACAGGACGAGACCGAAGACGGCGGCGATCGGCATACGCATGAAATTCACCGGTTGCACGACGCGGGCCGGCGCCAGCATGATCGCCTTGGTAACGGTGACATAACCGATGGTCGACAGGATCGAGACGCCGATGATCGCCGGCCAGTGTTCCAGCGTCGGCCAGCGCCAGTCGATCAGCGCCAGCGGCAGCGATATCGGCACCAGCAGGAAGTTGGCCCAGAACACGATGGTCGTGGCCGAGGCCGTCCGCGAGAGCGATTTCACGATGGTGTTCACGGTCGCATATCCGAAAGAGCTGATCAGTGCGACGAGCGCGGCGGCGGTAACTTCGATCAGACCGGGGCGGAGGATGATCAGCACGCCCGCGAAACCGACCAGCGTCGCGATCCAGCTGGCTGCGTCGGCGCGTTCGCGCAGAAACAGGATCGCCATCGAGATGGTGAAGAGCGGCGTAACGAACTGCAGCGCGAAGAAATCCGCCACCGGCATGCGGCCAGCCGCGTATACCCAGGCAAGGATCCCGATATAGGAGAACAGCCCTGTCATCAGATAGGCAAACGGACGGTCCGGGATCAGGTTGCCGCGCAGGCTCCTGAGAAACATCGGGCCGAGCATGAGT
>Ga0181593_10000130_pt1 | contig 58417 bp, 59 predicted proteins | sample 071ome_19_FD_133756 | JGI IMG/M metagenome (GOLD analysis project Ga0181593, IMG submission 133756) | Coastal salt marsh microbial communities from the Groves Creek Marsh, Skidaway Island, Georgia - 071413AT metaG (megahit assembly) | ecosystem: Environmental > Aquatic > Marine > Intertidal... | reverse complement strand
CTGATCTGGAACAACCCGGATGTGGTCCAGGAAGGCAACATGCCCGAACTGGCTGGTCCGCTGGTTGAGTCGTACTGCGGTGATTTCCCGGAGAACTGCACCGATGGCAAGATCGACATGGAGTTGCAGTACTCCGGTCCATCGGTCGTCCAGACCCGTATCGCCGACATCTTGACCGCCGGCTGGGAGCCGTTCTTCAACGTGACCGAGCAGGAGTTGCTGCAGGATGCGCACATCCTTGAGGTTGCAACCGGCCAGTACCAGGTCGTGACCTGGCGTCAGTTCGGTGCCATCGACCCCGACAACGAGGTTGTCTGGCTTGAGTGCGCCACCGCAGAGGGCTTTATCTCCCTGAACTGGGTCAAGTGGTGCAACCCGGATCGTGACGCCCTGCTCTTCGAGCAGCGGGCCACCGATGACCTCGACCGTCGAGTCGAGATCTGGCGTGAGGTCCAGGTGGAGATGAACGAGACCTACGCGTACATCTTCACGACCCACGCCAACTGGACGGTCGGCTACAGCGACCGGGTCAACAACGTCTGCGGACAGATGGGTCCGGGAGGCGAGACGATGTTCTGTAACAACCAGGGCCGTCAGTTCTTCCACAACATCTGGCTGTCGGAATAGTCACCGCGTCGAGATCGACATGAACCACCGTCAACAGGCGACCACCAGGAAGTAACACACAAATGGGACGATTCATCCTTCGTCGTGTGGTCCAACTGGTGCTCGTCCTGTTGGCGGTGACGTTCATGGCCTTCTCGGCCCTCAATTTCCTCGGCGATCCCCTCGTCAACGTGATCGGTCCGCTTGCGGCGATCGACTACTGCGACGAGGTGGAAGCCGGGCTTCGTGAAGACAGCTTCACGACCCTCAACAATCTCAAGGGCGACTGCGAGATCATCGCCGAGGCCAAGGAGCAGTACGGCCTCGACAAGTCCGTTCCGGTTCGATACGTGACCTGGCTCGGTGACATCGTCACCGGGGATCTCGGAACGTCGTTCCAGACCCAACTCCCCGTTAGCGAGATCATCCGGCAGAAGTTGCCGAAGTCGCTCCTGCTGATGGTGATGGCCGAGATCGTCGCACTCGCCATCGCGATCCCGGTCGGGGTGTATTCCGCGTACCGTGCCGGCCGAGCGGTAGACCGAGCGACCTCGGTCGCCTCATTCGGCCTGCTGTCGGTGCCCAACTTTGCGCTCGGTGTCGTGATGCTGCAGTTCTTTGCGCTGCGAAATCAATGGTTACCGGCGTCGTTCGACGACACGAACTTGGGCACCCGCATCCATTCACTCCTGCTGCCGTCGATCGTGCTCGGGATCGGCATCGCTGCCACCTACCAACGACTTCTGCGCACCGATCTCGTCACCACCCTGCAAGAAGATTTCGTGCACATGGCCCGAGCCAAGGGCATGACCGACAGCCACATCATGGTTCGACACGCCTTGCGTCCGTCGCTGTTCTCCCTGATCACGGTCTTCGGGATCAATACGGGCGCCCTCATCGGTGGATCGCTGGTGATCGAGCGGATCTTCAGCATCCCGGGTATCGGGTCGGAGATCGTCACCGCCGTGATCCGTGATGACTTCCCGGTTGTCCTTGGGGCGGTCGTTGTGATCGCCACCGGGTTCGTTCTCATCAACTTCTTCGTGGATCTCTTCTACACCTGGCTCGACCCGAGGGTGCGTGCGTCATGAGCACAACGGAAGCATCAATGGCTGACGAGGCCCTTGACGAACCCGAAGACGACAGCGCAGTCAAAAAGACGCTCGGTCTTGCGTTCTGGGTGGCCGTCGGGTGGATCGTCACCATCACCCTCGCTGCAGTACTCGCACCCTGGTTGCCGATTGCCGACCCTGACGAGATCGCCAACGGTGCGCCCCGCGACGGCATCCTCGGCGACAATCTCATGGGCACCGACGCCCTCGGCCGTGACGTCTTCGCCCGCACCGTGCATGGCGCACGAATCTCGCTGGGCGTGGGTTTCCTCGGCATCATCCTTGGGGTCACCGTCGGTGGGGCCCTCGGAATTGTCGCCGGCTACTTCAAGGGCATCGCCGACCAGGTGATCAGCTTCATGTTCTTCTCGCTGCTGTCATTCCCTGCGCTGGTGTTGGCCCTGCTGATCACCGCCTCAATCGACCGCTCCTTCTGGACGGTTGCGATGACGCTCGGCATTCTCGGCATTGCGCCGATCGGTCGTCTCGCCCGCGCCACGACCATCCAGTTCTCTGAGCGAGAATTCGTTCAAGCCGCTCGCGTCATCGGGGCCAGGAACAAGCGCATCATCATCCGTGAACTTCTGCCCAACGTCGTCATCCCGATGGGTGCACTCACGCTTCTCGGCATGGGCATCTCCATCGTGGCTGAGGGCAGCCTCGCCTTCCTCGGCCTATCGGTCGAGGGCGAGGCGATCTCGTGGGGCAAGTCGATCGTCGATGGTTCTCAGACCCGCGACCTCGAACAGAACGCCCATGTCGCCTTCGTCCCGATCGCCGCCATGTTCTTGACCGTGCTCGCCCTCAACTTCGCCGGCGACCGGGTGCGTGAATACACCGATGTTCGGGAGACGGCGTTCTGATGGCTGATCCGCAGTTGGTCGTCGACGACCTTCATGTCCGTTTCCCGACCACCCGAGGGCTGGTTGAAGCCGTCAACGGTGTCTCGTTCACCCTGGAAAAGGGGCAGATGCTCGGCATCGTCGGCGAGTCGGGCTCAGGGAAGTCCGTTACCGCCAAGACCCTGATGAATCTGCTTCCGCGCACCGCCGAAGTGGACGGCAGCATCACCTTCGAAGGGCAAGACGTGCGTGATCTCGCCCAGCGGAAGCAGAAGCACTTCTGGGGCGTGAAGATGACGATGGTCTTCCAAGACCCGATGACCTCGTTGAACCCGGTCAAGAAGTGCGGTGAACAGATCGCCGAGACGCTCCGATACCACATGGGCGACGACAACTCGACCGCGCTGGAGAAGGCGGTCGATCTCCTCGAGCAGGTCGGTATCCCCGAGCCGGCCAAGCGGGTCAACCAATACCCGCACGAGTTGTCCGGAGGTCTTCGCCAGCGCGTCGTGATCGCCATGGCGCTGGCCTGCGAACCGTCGCTGCTTATCGCCGACGAGCCCACCACCGCCGTCGATGTGACCGTACAGAAACGGTTGCTCGACCTCCTCGACCGACTCCGCCAGGAGCGGGGGATGTCGATGGTGCTGATCACCCATGACCTCGGCGTGGCCCGAGGTCGCTGCGACGACGTTGCCGTGATGTACGGCGGCCGTCTCGTCGAACGGGCCCCGACGGAGGTGTTGTTCAGCGACTCTCGCCATCCCTACACGGAGGCGTTGCTGCGAACGATCCCGCGGATCGAGCAGCCCAGCCATACCCGTCTTGAGCCCATCGAGGGGCGACCGCCCGAGCTCATCAACCCGCCCGAGCAGTGCGCCTTCGCTCCCCGTTGTCGTCATGCACAGGCAGCGTGTCTTGAAGGGATTCCGGAGAACTCGGGACTTCCCGGCATGCGCGAATTTGCGTGCTTCTATCCATCCAACACCGAGCGGGGTGACGAGGCGATGGCGGCGAATATTGCTGCCGGGCAGACCGTCACCGGTTTGACGATCGCCCAGCCTGCAGAGGGAGGGAGCTGATGGCCGGCACCGGACACGCACCGTTGCGTGATGATCCCAACGTGCTGTTGACCGTGACCGACCTCGAGGTGGAGTTCCCGGTCGGCCGTAATGCCGTTGTTCACGCCGTCAGCGGCATCTCCTTCGACGTCGCCGAAGGCGAGACGCTCGGCATCGTCGGCGAATCGGGCTGCGGGAAGTCCACCGTGGCGCGGTCGATCATCCGGCTCAATGAGATCAAGTCGGGCACCGTTGACTACCAAGGCAAAGACCTCGCCTCGCTTGAGGGCGAAGAGCTTCGCCGGATTCGCCCTGATCTTCAGATGATCTTTCAGGACCCGATCTCCTCGCTGAACCCTCGGCGAAAGATTCGGGATGTCATCAGCGAAGGCCTTGCGGTTTGGGGCAACACCAAGGGGTCATGGTCTCAAGACCGCATCGAAGAACTCATGATGGCAGTCGGAATCGATCCGAAGTTCGGTGACCGGCGGCCCCACCAGTTCTCGGGCGGGCAATGTCAGCGCATCGGGATCGCCCGAGCCCTGGCCCTTGACCCCAAGGTGCTGATCTGCGACGAGCCGGTGTCCGCGCTCGACGTGTCGGTCCAGGCTCAGGTGCTCAACATCCTCGAGGACATGAAGGCCCGCTATGGGCTGACGTTGCTGTTCATCAGCCACGATCTCTCGGTCGTGAAGAACGTCTCTGACCGCATCATCGTCATGTACCTGGGGAAGGTGTGCGAGATCGGCAACGCTGACGAACTGTACGAGCGTCCGCGGCACCCCTACACCCGTGCGCTGCTCGCCTCCATTCCCGAGCCTGCGCCCACCGTCGATGTCTCCGAGGGCGATATTGAGGGCGAACTGCCCTCGCCGATTACGCCACCCACCGGGTGCCGGTTCAACACCCGGTGCCAGCACACGACCGACATCTGTTTCACCGAAGAGCCGGTCATGCAGCAGGTCGGCGACGCCGATCAGTACGTGGCCTGCCACCATCCCGTCGAGGTGGCGGTGTCCGTCAACGGCTAACTCAGAGACACGCCTCGTTGACCGACACGATCGCTGCGCTCAGCGCTGGGTCTGCGAGCGGGGCGAGGCGTTCATCGGTTGCGTCGAGTTCAGCGACGACATAGTCCACGTCGTTGAGCGCGCTCTGAAGACTGCGGTACGCATCTCGGATCGTCTGGGCTGCTTCGGCCTGATCGTTCGGGGCGAAGGCGACGGCGTCCTCCATCACGGCCACGGCGTCGGTGAGCACGGCTCGGAGTTCGTCGGCGCTTCCGTCCTGATCGTTCGCGAGAAAGGCGGCGCCAAAGAAATCCAGCGCATCATTGATGTTCGAAACACTCGTGCAGAACGAGGATGCGTCGTCAGGCGGAGCTGACTCGTCGCTGTCGTCGGCGCACGCACCGAAGAACAGCGCCGCAACAACGAGCGGAGCGAGGCGACGACCGACGACGGCTGGCCTCATCGCCGGACCCACACCGTCTTCGAGGACAGCGTCGAGGCGCCCGGGATCGCAAGTTCAACGACATCTTCGTCGTGCAGCTTGCGGAGATGCGAAAGTACCGAACGGGCGGCAGGTTTATGGAGTTCCTTACGGACATCGGCGTAGAGCACGGTGACGATCTCCTTGGCTGACTTCGGTCCGTCGGCAAGTTGCTGAAGAATGGCCGCCTCCCGCGCCAGCCGATGATCAAGCAACGCACGGACGAAGGTGTGATGGTTGTCGACTGGGGCGCCGTGCGTCGGATATAGCCGTTGATCCTGCGGCCGTTCGAGGAGCACTCGGAGCGAGTCGAGGTAGGCCCGCACATCGCCATCGGGTGGCGGAATGATCGTGGTCGACCAGCCCATCACATGGTCGCCAGAGAGCACGGCGTGCTCTTCAGCGAGCGCAAAGCAGAGGTGGTTGCTGATGTGCCCCGGCGTGTGGAGCGCTTCCACGGTGTAGCCGGGGCCCTCGACCAGGTCACCGTGGCCCAAGGTTGCGGCCGGATCGAAGTCAACATCGGGAGCGTGTTTGCGCAGGAACTCCGGATCTTCCTCGGGCTGCGGTTCCCGGGCCTCAGCAGGCTCGCTGGTGTCGTCGCTCTCCTCGTTGTCATCGTCGTCGTCGACGTCCTCGCCTTCGCCGACCGCCGTCGACGGGTGGGGGCCGAACCCGAGGATCGGTGCACCGGTCGCCTCTGCGATCGCGGCGGCGGCTGGTGAATGGTCACCGTGGGTGTGGGTGATCAGGATGTGGCGCACCGTCTCGCCGTCGAGTGCTCGAAGCAGCGCCTCGACGTGCTGGTCATCTCGGGGGCCAGGGTCAACGATCGCAACGTCGCCACGACCGATGACATAGGTGCCGGTGCCATGGAAGGTGAACTTCGATGGGTTCTGACAAACCAGCCGCCGCAGAAGGGGTGAAACGTCGACCATCTCGCCGTAGTGCGGCTCGAAATCGATAACGAACTGCGGGCCGTTCATGCCTGCACCGCCCGGGTCTGGTTCATCGATCGGCGGATTCGCCAGGCGATGAACGACAGGCCGACGACCAGGAAACCGAGCGTGGCGAACTGGGCCCACCCGCCCCGGTCACCGGAGTGCTGGGGTTTGGGTCCGGCGGCCGGCGAACCGATGATGCGTCCGGCATCGTCGAGATAATCCGGATCAATGTCTTGGGTCAGATCAGCCAGAACGGTGAGCAGCGCAGTGGTGTTCATGTTCGAGTCGCATCCCCCGTGGCGGCATCGAGATAGGCGGCGCCTTCGCCGCCACCGTCGACCGGGATGGCACAGCCCGTGACCCAGCGGGCCAACGGCGACACACAGAACAGTACGACGTCGGCGACATCAGCGGGTTCGCCCATCCGGCCCATGGGCAGGATGGCCCCGACGGCATCGATACCGGCCTGGTCGCCATAGAAGAGGTGAGCATCCTCGGTCACGATCATGCCGACCACCGGTGCGACCACCCGAATTTTCGGTCCCCACTCGTGCGCAAGCGTTTCGGTCATGTTCAGCAACCCAGCCTTCGCAGCGCCGTAGGCAACTCCCTTCGGATTGGCTCGTTGTCCAGAAACCGAGGCGATGTTGACGATGACGCCGCCGTGCTCTTGGGCCTGCATGGTGTCGTGCACGGCCTGAGCAAACATCATCGGCGCCAGCAGGTTGAGTGCGACGATCTTTTCGTTGAACCGAGGAGAAACGGTTGCGCTGTCCGCCGGCGGCGCGCCGCCCGCATTGTTGACAAGGATGTCGACTCGGCCGGTGCGATCGAGCGTTGCGCTCACGACACCTGCGATCTGCTCTGGGTCGCGAACGTCGGCGGCGACGAAGTGGGCCGTGCGCTCGCCGGTGGTGACCGGTTCGGTGGGTTCGTTGCGGGCGCAGATCACGACGTCAGCGCCATGGTCGAGGAGTCGCTCGGCGATGACCCGGCCCAATCCTTTGGTGCCGCCAGTGACGATCGCCGTCTGGCCGGAGAGATCGAGCGGGTCGTGCGCCATCGGCCGCAGACTAGTGGCCTCGCCACGTGTCGCACGAGTGGGGCAGCCTCCAGTACGGTCCCGTCCTGACACCTCGTCAGATTGGTGGCGAGTCGGGGCTTCGAGCCCGAGTGCGAAAGGGGACGCGTCGGTGGCCGACAAGCGCATGACCGAGGATGAGATCATCGGTGAGCTCGAGAGCGGGATGACGATCGGCATCGGCGGGTGGGGATCTCGGCGGAAGCCCATGTCGCTCGTGCGGGCGATCCTGCGCAGCGATCTCACCGATCTCCACATCGTGAGCTACGGCGGACCTGACGTCGGCATCCTTACGGCGGCGGGAAAGTGCCGCAAGGTCACCTACGGCTTCGTCTCGCTCGACTCGATTCCGCTTGAGCCTCACTTTCGAACCGTCCGGCAGGGTGGGCTCCTCCCTGACTTCATGGAACTCGATGAGGGCGCTTTCTACCTGGGGCTCATGGCGGCTGCCCACCGGGTGCCGTTCTATCCCACTCGAGCTGGGTTGGGCTCAGCCATGCTCAGCGAGAACCCCGACCTTCGCACCGTGACCTCGCCTTACGACGACGGTGAGGAACTCATTGCCATCCCTGCGTTCGAGATGGATGCCGTCCTGCTGCATATGAATCGAGCCGATGAGAAAGGAAACGGCCAGTTCCTCGGACCCGATCTGTACTTCGATGATCTGTTCGCCATGGCCGGGGCAAAGACCTTTCTGTCGGCGGAGAAGCTCGTCGCCACCGATGACTTCTTGAAGGAGGGTCCGGTCCACACCCTGCGTATCCCTCGCATGCATGTCGACGGCGTGATCGAGGCGCCGATGGGCGCCCACTTCACCGAGTGCCCTCCTGACTACGGCCGCGACGAAGCGTTCCAGCGGGAGTACGCAGCGACGGCCAAGGATCCTGAAGCGTGGGCTCAGTTCCGCGCCGACTGGCTCGAACTCGAATCGCATGAGGCCTACTGCGCCAAGCTCGAAGAAAGGAGCGGCTCGTGAACGCTCCCGCTGACGTCACGCTCGCCGAGATCTGCATCGTCGCCCTCGCCGAGGCGTTCCGCGGCGATGGCGAGGTGCTCTGCAACCCGATGGGCCCGGTCCCGGTCATCGCAGGGCGGCTCGCGCGGGCGACTTTCGAGCCCGATCTGATGCTCACCGACACGATTGCCTTCGCAATCGAAGGCAATCTGCCGCTCGGTGGTGACCCCTCCGACGCGACGGTCGAGTCGTACATGCCGTTCCGGTCGATCTTTGATCAGGTGTGGTCAGGCAAGCGTCACGTCGTCATGGGCGCACCGCAGATCGACCGTCACGGCAACCAGAACTTTGCTGCCATCGGTGATGACTACCGGCACCCGAAGGTGCAACTGCTCGGTATGCGCGGCGCACCGGGAAATCTCATCAATCACGCCACGACGTACTGGGTGCCAGCCCAGGCACGCTCGTTCGTTGAGACGGTCGACGTGATCAGCGGGCCGGGTAACGACACCGTCGCTGCTCTGCCGGAGGTCACCGGCCAGTACCACGAGATCCGTCGGGTTGTCACCGAGTTGGGGGCCTATGACTTCGAGACCGACGACGGGACCATGCGGATCCGATCCCTCCATCCGGGGGTGACCGTCGAGGAAGCCCAGGCGGCGTCGGCGTTCGAACTCACCGTCACCGGTGACGTTCCCGAGAGCCGTCTTCCGACCGACGAGGAGCTCCAGTTGATCCGAGACGTCTTCGACCCCGCCGGTATTCGCAACGGCGAGTTCCGCTGATGGACCTCAACCTTTCGCCCCGCCACATCGACTTCCGTGATGAGTGCCGCACGTGGCTGGCCGAACATCATCCGGGACGCATCGCCAGCATGGACACGCCCGAGGGGTTCGAAGAACACCGCGAGTGGGAACGGGTGCTCTTCGACGCCGGCTGGTCAGTGCCCGCGTGGCCAGCTGCCTACGGAGGTCGGGACTGTGACCTGATCGAGTGGCTGATCTATGAGGAGGAGTACTGGCTCTCCGGTGTCCCCGGGCGGGTCAGCGCCAACGGAGTCAGCCTCCTCGCGCCGACCATCTTCAACTTCGGCACCCAGGAGCAACAGGACTACTTCCTGCCGCGAATGGCGAGTGGCGAGCACATCTGGGCGCAGGGGTGGAGTGAACCGGAGGCCGGCTCCGATCTTGCTGGTATCAAGACGAAGGCGATCCTCGACGGCGACGACTATGTCCTGAACGGGCAAAAGACCTGGTGTTCACGCGGCGCCTTCGCCGACTGGATCTTCTGCATCGTGCGAACCGACCCGGATGCCGAGCGTCATGCCGGTCTGACCTATCTGCTGGTTCCGGCGGATACGCCAGGGATGGAGCGGCGCCCGATCGGTCGCCTTGACGGCGAACCCGGATTTGCCGAGCTGTTCTTCGATGACGCCCGGGTCTCGGCCGAGCATGTACTCGGCGAGGTTGGGCAGGGTTGGGCGGTCGCCATGGCCGCAGCGGGATCCGAGCGAGGCTTGAGCCTGCGAAGTCCGGGCCGTTTCATGGCGGCGGCCGAGCGTCTCAATCGTCTTGTCCGTGAGATCCGGTCCGGCGGGCGCCGTGTCGATCCGCGGTTGCGGGACGAAGTCACCGACGCCTGGATCAAGGCACAGGCCTACCGCTGGCAGACCTATCAGATGGCCGCCGATCTGATGGACGGCGCCGAGATTGGGCCCGAGGCCAGCGAGGGCAAAGTCTTCTGGTCTGAACTCGATCTCGAACTGCACGCGACTGCGCTCCGACTGCTTGGCGAGGCCGGTGAAGTGGTTGGTGCCAGCCCCGATGCCGAAGACTGGCTGGGAGGCTACGTGTTCGCCCTCTCTGGCCCCATCTACGCCGGCACGAACGAAATTCAACGCAACATCATTGCTGAGCGGGTGCTCGGTTTGCCGAGGCGGTAAGGGTCATGCGCTTTAACTTCACCGATGAGCAGGACATGTTCCGCGACACCGTGCGCGAACTGTTCGCCGATCGCTGCCCGCCCGACGCCGTCCGATCGAGTTGGGACAATGCCGATGGCCGGGTCGCCGGCCTGTGGGATGCCCTCGGTGAGATGGGCGTGTTGGCGATGCTCGCCCCGGAGTCGGCCGGCGGTCTCGGCATGTCCGAGGTTGACCTGGTTCGAATTCTGGAGGAGGCCGGGTACGCCGGGGTCCCCGAACCGCTTATGGAACACGCGGCGGTTGCGGTGCCCGCGCTGGCTGAGGCCGAGAGCCCGCAGTTGGACTCCGCCCTGAGCGGCGCGTCGACCTTGACCATTTCTCTCGGGCCCGGGCCCGTGGTCGCAGAGGGCGTGGCCGACGGGGTGATTCATCGCGACGGAGCCAGCTTGCAGATGCTCACCGAGTGGCAGAGCCGCACCGTCGACTCGATCGACCAGTCGCGCCGACTGGGTTCAATCGAGACGGTCACGGCCGCCAACGCCCTCCCAGGAGCCGACGCCGCACTGGCGTATGACCGAGCCGTACTCGGGACGGCAGCCCAGGCGATCGGCGTCGCTCGCCGACTCCTCCATGCCACGGTCGACTATGTCGGAGACCGCCATCAGTTCGGTAAGCCGGTGGGTTCGTATCAGGCGGTCAAGCACCACCTGGCCGATGTGAAGATCGCCGTCGACTTTGCTGCGCCGCTCGTGTACCGGGCGGCGTGGTCGGTCGCGCACCCCGACACCCACGATGCGCTCACCCGAGCCCGGGATGTCTCCATGGCGAAGGCGCAGGCCTCCGATGCGGTCGATCTCGCCGCTCGTCATGCGCTTCAGTGCCACGGCGCCATCGGTTACACCTTCGAGTACGACCTCCAGTTGTGGTTGAAGCGAGGATGGGCGCTCGCGGCTGCGTATGGCGATTCCCGCCAGCACCGCGACCGGGTGGCTGACGTTCTCGGGCTCTGACCTCCGGCCGGAGTCGATTCAGAGAAAGGCCCGGATCAGGAACGCCTGCCGATCGACCGTCGGGATGCAATCGGCGGTGATGATCTCGCTGAGGACCGTGATGAGGTCGCGGGTCAGCGGCACGGTGCCGTTTGCGATTCCGACAATGGTGTCGATATCGAGATTGGTGAGGAACGGTGCCACACATGTCGCCTCCGACTCGAGGAGCCCAGCATCGACGAGCACCGACTCGTAGTCGTCGAGACAGATTGCCGGTTCGGTCTGGCGGTCGGAACTCCCGGCGAGATCGATTCGGTTCGGTCGGTCCATGAACCGGTGGAGGAAGGTCGCCGCTTCGGCGCGGGTCATATTCCCGTCGGGAGTGAACGTCGTTGGGCTCGTGCCGGTCGTGATGGATGTCTCGGCCATCCAGGAGATCGCAGTCTGCTGGTACCCCGTGTTGACGTCATCGAACGGGTGCGGGGTGGAGGGAGCGGGGCGCCCGGCGTAGCGCCACAATATGACGGCGAAGTCTCCCCGGGTGATCGGCTGATCAGGAGCGAACGTTGTCGAAGTCGTGCCGGTGGTGACGGTCGCTGCGAACGCCCAGCTGACCGGTTGCTGCTGATAGGCCCGCACGACATCGACGAAGGGGTGGCCGTTCGACGTTGCTGTGTCGGTGGACACCTCGGTGTCGTCGCGGGTCTGGTCGAGTCGGTACAGGAAGGTAACGACCTGTCCACGGGTGATCTGGGCATACGGGGAGAAACACCCTTCCGATGTTCCGTTGGTGATGCCTTCGCCGACGAGCCAGGCGATCGGTTCGGCGTACCACCGTCCACGCTGGACATCGCCGAACTCATTGACCGCACCGGCGGACGTTGTGAAGCCGAACGCAGCCACGGTGACGATGACGAACGGAGTGAGGAGTCGAAAGACGACGCGCATGAGAGGACAGGTCCTTTCCAAGCGGAGAGGGGGAGGGGCACTCGAGGTGGCTCGCCAGTGGTGAGCTCTGTGGTCGGTGCGGGCGCCGAAGACCGGGGCGCCGAATGTGACGAAAAGACTACGCGCCAGGCCACACCGATGGGTCGCGGTGTGACACACGTCGCAAAGCCCAGCAACGGGGCCCTAACCTGCCCCGGTGGCCGCACCGCTGATCACCATCGTCATGGCCATGGCGGCTGAGGCTGCGCCGTTACAAGCGGCACTCGGTGCGGCATCGATCCCTCGTCCAGCGTGGGCACGTGCCCTGCCGCCGACGGTTTGGCACACCTCGCAGGGGCCCGGCGGAACCGAGGTCGTGCTGGTGGTCAACGGAACCGACCCGCTGACCGGTGTCGATTGCATCGGAACCACGGCGGCGGCACTTGCGACCCAGGTAGGGATCGACGCGTGTCGGTCGATCGCCGGTCGCCCACCCGACCTGATCCTGTCGGTCGGCACGGCCGGCGGCTGGCAGCGGGCCGATGCGTCGGTCGGTGACGTGTACCTCGCGTGGGATCGCTTCGTCTGTCACGACCGACGGATCGACCTCCCCGGGTTCGATCGTTTCGGCCGTGCCGAACTTCCTGCCGCCGACCTCCGCATTCACGCTGAGGCGCTCGACTGCCGCCTCGGCATCGTGACGACCGGCGACTCGCTCGACGAGTCACCAGAGGACGCAGCGCGGATTCTCTCCAGTGGGGCCGAGGTGAAGGAGATGGAGGCCGCTGCGGTCGCATGGGTCGGGAGCCTCCACAAGATCCCGGTTGGCGCCGTCAAGGCGATCACCGACCTTGTCGACCACCCTGCGCCGACCGCTGAACAGTTCTCCGCCAATCTGGCCTCAGCAGCCGCTGCGTTACAGGAGCGCACCATCGGGCTACTCAAGCGGCTCGGGGCGAGGTCGACATGAGCGCGTCGGACGAGGACCTCGCCAACCGTTTGCGTCAGCTGGCTGAGACGCTCCACGAGACTGCTGCCGACAATGACCGGCGGATGGCCGCCGACGCACTGTTGCAGGAAGCCGATGCCTTGCTGTCGGTAGGTGAGCGGCGCCTCCGCTGGCACGAGGTCGACGAGGTGATGTCGGGTCGACGGGCTCGGACTCGGGACCTGTCGCCCTGGTCGGGCACCCTCAACCCGACTGCGCCGCCGATGCGGATCGAACAGGGAGAGCGGGCTGGCCAACCATGCATGGTGGGCCGAGTCCGGCTCTCTCGCCTTCGTGAGGGGCCCGCTCGCGGCGCCCATGGAGGGGTCATGGCCGGCTTGTTTGATGAGATTCTGGCCGCTGGGCAGAGCCTGTCGGGGACAGCTGGAGGGGTCACCGGTCGACTGACGATCCGCTACCGCGCCATTACCCCGATCGATACCGACCTCGTCTTTCGGAGTTGGGTGGAGCGGGATCGTGGCCTTCGGCTCGACATGCGGGCCGAGTGCCTGCTCGCGGCATTGATCGACGATGAGAAACCGACCCGAACCGCCGATGCCGAGGGCTTCTTCGTGAGGCGCCGATGACCCGTCCGTCACGTATCACGATGGTTTGCACCGGTAACGCCGCTCGGTCGGTCATGGCCGCCCTGCTCCTGCGAGACCGTCTTGGACCTGACCATGCACTCCAGGTTGCGAGCGCCGGGACCTTGGTCCTCCCTGACCAGCCGATGAGTGTCCGGACCCGGAAGGCGCTCGAGCGCCATGGACTCGCAGATCCGTACCACCGGTCGCGACAGATCGAGGCGGCCGATGTTGCGGCCAGCGATCTGCTGCTCATCATGGAGCCGTCGCATCTGCACTGGATGCGACGTCGCCTCCCGGAGGCGCTTCCGCTTGCGGCGTCGCTGCGGAGGATGGTGCGGGATCTGCCCACCGCCCCTGGCACGACACTTGCCGAACGAGTTGCGGCGCTGGGACTTGCTGGGCACGAGTTCGAGCCGTGGGAAGAAGTCATCGATCCCGGTGCTGGGGAGCAGGACGTGTTCGATGCGTGCATCGATGAACTCGCCGACCTCATCGACGACCTCGTCCCCACCCTTCGGAAGCTGCACGCATGAGCGACCATCGGCGCGAGGGGCTGATCCTGGCGATCGCTGTTGGGGTCGTTGGTGTGACCTTCGGTGTACTCGCCGACGCAGCTGGCCTCAGCCTGCCCCAGGTGATCGTGATGTCGACCCTCGTCTTCACCGGGGCGTCGCAGTTTGCGGCCGTCAGCGTGATCGACTCGGGTGGCTCGGGAGCAGCAGCTGTCGGTTCTGCGCTCCTGCTTGCGGCGAGGAACGCGCTCTACGGCCCGGTCGTCGCCCGCCTTCTGCCAGGCCGGTGGGTCCCGCGGGCGGCAGCGGCGCACTTCGTTATCGACGAGACCACCGCCATGGCGGCGGTGCAGGACTCCGATGAGGATGCCCGTGACGCCTTCTGGTGGACTGCGCTCTGGCTCTGGTCGCTCTGGAACCTCGGCTCCATTGGCGGCGCCTTACTGGGCGCGGTCATTGGCGAACCCGAGACCTGGGGGCTCGACGCAGCATTCCCGGCTGCCTTTCTGGCATTGCTGGCACCACATGTCCGAGAACGCCCGGGTCAAGTCGCCGCTCTGCTCGGGGCGGGTATCGCGATTGCGCTGACCCCGATCGCGCCGGCCGGGGTTCCGTTGCTTGTCGCGTCGCTCGCCGTCGTCCCTGGCTGGCTTGTTGGCCGTCGAGAAGGGTCGGCGACCCGATGAGTTGGACCGTCATTCTCGTCCTCGTTGGAGGCGCCTACGGCTTCAAGGCGTTGGGGGTCCTAGGCTTCGGTCGAGTCGGCAACGGGTCGGTTGCGGCTCGGTTCGATCCCCTTACCGCCCTGATCCCGGCGGCGCTCTTCGCCGCACTGATCGCAGTGCAAACGGTCGCCGATGGCGAGTCGTTGGTCATCGACGCTCGGCTGTGGGGCGTTGCGGCCGGTGGCGTCGCCGTGTGGCGCCGAACGCCCTTCGTCGTGGTCGTCATCCTTGCGATGGCCGTGACCGCCTTCGTTCGCTGGCAGACTTGGATCTGATGGTGCAGTCGTATACGCAGATCTCCGTCCGTGGCGGTGGGTCGCTCGAGGGAACGATCCCAGTTGGTGGCGCAAAGAATTCGGTGCTGAAACTGATGGCGGCGACCTTGTTGGCGGAAGGTCGCTACGTCCTGACGAATGTGCCGCGGATTACCGACGTCGAGTTGATGTCAGATCTGCTGCGGGCCACGGGATGCACGGTCTCACGGGTCGAGACGACCCTGACGATTGACGTACCAGCAGAAATCGAGCCGGTCGCCCCGTATGAAATCGTTGAGCAGTTCCGGGCATCGATCGTGGTGATGGGCCCGATGCTGGCTCGGTGCGGTGAGGCTCGGGTCGCAATGCCCGGCGGCGATGACTTCGGTCCTCGGCCGATCGATATGCACGTGCGCGGCCTGTCAGAGCTCGGGGCCGAGTTCGAGTCAGCGCACGGGTACATCCACGCCCGGACCGAGAATCTTCAAGGGGCGCGGGTGCTGCTCGAGTTTCCGTCGGTTGGCGCCACCGAGAACTTGCTGATGGCGTCCGTCCGAGCCAAGGGCACGACGGTGATCGACAATGCTGCGCGCGAACCCGAGATCGCCGACCTGTGCGAGCTGCTCAACAAGATGGGTGCGCAGATCGTTGGCGCAGGGTCGTCGACGCTCACGATCGAAGGGGTGGATGCGCCGGACGGCCTGCATAGCGCCGACCACACCGTGATCCCCGACCGGATCGAGGCAGCCACGTATTTGTGTGCGGTCGGAATCACCGGGGGCGAGATCACGGTTGCCGGCGCCCGCCACGAACACATGTCGATGCTGTGCCAGAAGCTCGGCGAGATGGGGATGCGGATCTCTCATGATCCGGATGGCATCTGGGCCTACGCCCCTCAGCGCATCCGGTCAGCGGACTGCCAGTCGTTGCCGTACCCGGGTATCGCAACCGACTACAAGCCGTTCATCGTGACCCTGCTCGCTACCGCCGAGGGGGTGGGGATTGTCACCGAGAATCTCTTCTCGGGCCGGTTCCGCTATGTCGATGAGTTGCTCCGCCTCGGAGCAGATATTCGGACCGATTCCCACCATGCCGTGATCCGCGGGGTGCCGCGCTTGTCCGGTGCTCCAGTTCGGGCCCACGACATCCGAGCTGGTGCCGCCCTCGTGATCGCCGGGCTCGCAGCTGACGGCGAGACCGTCGTCGCCGACGCTGAACACGTCGCACGCGGCTACGACGACATCGCTGGCAAGCTCCGCGGTATCGGCGGCGACGTCACCGTTCAGTAGCCGCCGCTCGCCTCGGTCTTAGCCCTCGTCAGCGGGCGTGGCTCCCTCGCCGTCGGTGCCCGGCTCAGCGAGGGCGATGGCCCGCTTGCGGGCGATCGAGAGCAGAAAGGCGAAAATCGCCACCGGGCCGCCGACGAGAAGGACCTCGTCCCAGCCACCCTGATGAGCCAACAGCACGGCGAAGCGCATATCTGCAGGCTAGGGGGAACGGAATGCTGGCACCGATGTCGGCGTTGACACCGGCAACTGCCAGACTTGGCGTGACAGCGACGAAAGATCCCCCCGTGTTCGAGCAGGTCGAAAAGGTCATCAACGCGATCCGTCCCGCTATCCAAGCGGATGAGGGCGACATCGAACTGATCGGGGTCGATGAGGCCACCGGAGTGGTCAGCGTCGAGCTGAAGGGCGCCTGTGTGACCTGCCCAGCGTCCACCCAGACGCTCAAGGCTGGTATCGAGCGGATCATGAAGGATCGCGTCGATGGGGTGACCGAGGTCGTCGAAATCAACGCCGTCGGTATGTCGGAGAGTTCCGTTCAGCTGTAACCGTTCGGCGCTGCTCCGTCGTCAGCTACCGGCGAGGTTGAGCGCGTTCGAGATCAATCCCAGGTGCGAGTAGGCCTGGGGATGGTTGCCAAGCGCCCGCCCGTTCGCTGCGTCGACCTCCTCGGAAAGCAACCCGGTTGGACCGGCGAGGTTGCGGTAGGCGGCGAACAGTTGCCTCGCACTATCGATGTCGCCGATCTGGACCTTGGCGTCGATGAGCCAGGACGTCATCAGGTTGAACCCGCCCTCCTCGCCAGGGAGTCCGTCTTCGTGCTTGTAGCGGTAGACGGTGTCTCCGTTCCGCAGCGACGCCTCGACGGCGGCGACGGTCCCGGCGATGCGCGGGTCGTCGGCATCCAGCATGCCGAAGAGCCCGATGGCGAGAACCGAGGCGTCGAGGTCGGTGCCGTCGTACGCCGTCGTGAACGAGTTGCGTTCTTCGTTCCAGCCGTTGGCGATGATGTCGGCCTTGATGTCGTCTCGCAGCACGTCCCATTCGGGTCGCTCACGCCCAAAGGTTTCGGTTGCGATGTGGATGGCGCGATCAACGGTGACCCAACACATCACCTTGGAATTGACGTGGTGACGCGGTGCAGACCGGACTTCCCAGATGCCCTGATCAGGCTCGGTCCAGCGGGTCGCTACCGCATCGACGAGGTCCTCGACAAGACGCCAGTGTCTTGCCGACAGGGGGGCGTCGACATCGCCGAGTCGAGCGATGAGTTCGAGCACCGGGCCGAAGACATCGAGCTGCACTTGGTGATCGGCAGCGTTGCCGACACGCACAGGTCGTGATCCTGCGTAGCCCGCCAGTTCTTCGATCGTGGCCTCCGGCGGGAGCGAGTCGCCGGTGACGGTGTAAAGCGGCGCAAGTCGTTCCGGTCCGACGTCGGACGAGTCGAGGACCTGAAGCAGCCAGTCGAGTAGGTCCATTGCCTCGTCGATCGAACCGAGCTTGACGAGGGCGCCAGCGGATAGCGAAGCGTCGCGGATCCAGCAGTACCGGTAGTCCCAATTGCGGACGCCACCGATGAACTCCGGAAGACTGGTAGTCGGGGCAGCGAGGATTGCGCCAGTTGGTCCGTAACACAGCGCCTTCAGGGTGAGCGCCGAGCGTCGAACCAGCTGGGACTCGCGGTCGGTGAGGTCATCAGGGATGTCGAGGCGGTCGGCCCACACTGACCAGAACGATGCGGTCGCAGCTCGACGGTCGAGTTCGTCGGTGCGATCGGGTCGCAGCGACGCAGTGCCACAGCGCAATTCGAGGGTGATGGGTCCGGCCGACAGATCGACTTCGGCGACTGCGGTCTGGTGGGGCCCGGCCTCCTCGATCGTCCAAGCGACACCCGGTGAGCGAAGGACGACCAGATCGGCGGCGTTGGCCACCTCAAGGCCACCATCCCGGACATCGAGTTGGGTAGGGAAGCGGCCGAAGTCGAGTCGGGGCGCGAACTCGATGCGAGCACGACCGACACCTTCGATCACCCGGATGAGATCGGTGCGGCCCGAGATGCGTTTGGGACGGCCCTCGGAACAGTCGAGATAGTCAGTGACGGACAGGTCGGGCCACGACGTGCGGAGCACGAGGGTGTCGCCGACATAGGCCTGGGTTGGGGTTGCCTCACCCGTGGCCGGCCGGATCGAGAAATGACCAGCCGGCTCACCCCCGAGGAGTTCGGCGAAGATGGCACCGGAGTCGATGCGGGGAACACAGAGCCAGGTGATGCGGGCATCGGGGGTGACGATCGCGGCCGTGCGTTGATCCGAGAGCATCGAGTGCTGTTCGATTGGGGTGAGCCCGGCGCCGGCGAGCCATTCGGCGCGACGGGCCGACAGTGCCGCAAGCAAGACAGCGGCGTCCTCAGGTGTCTCGACCCGGAACATGGCCGCCGTCTCACCCTCGCCCACTTTCACGCCGAGATCAGGTCCCTGGAGCTTCTCGAACGCGAACTCGTCGGTTGCGTCGTCACCCATGAACAGCACAGCGGTCGCACCGAGCTGGGCACGCACGGTCGAGAGCGCCTTGCCTTTGTCGGTGGGGACGAGCGCCAGCTCGCAGACCTTCTTGCCGTTGCGGACCGTGAGGTCACCGATGTCGTCCGTGATCTCGGCGAGGTCGCTCAGGATGATGTCGACCTCGTCGGCGTCAGCGACCGCACGGTAGTGAACCGCGACCGACGCCGGCTTCTTCTCCAGCGTGACCTCTGGGTGCTTCTCGACGAGCTCGGCGAGTCGGCTGAGCAGCACCGCTCGTCGTTCCCGCACGGCCGGATCGAGATCGAGGGCGAAGTCGATGTCGAACTCGGTGCCATGGGAACCAACGAGATGGATTTCGGCTGGAAGCCGGCTAAGCGCAGCAAGGTCGCGCAGCGAACGCCCCGAGATCACGGCAACTTCGGTCTGGGGCAGGTTGGCCAGACCGCGGAGGGCAACGGAGGTTTCCCGCAGCGGAAGCGCCTTCATTGGGTCGTTGACGATGGGCGCGATCGTCCCGTCGTAGTCGCAGGCGATGAGGAGTTGGGGTGCCGTCGCGATCTGGTCGAGGCGGGCGACCAGTTCCGCGTCGTCGAGCACGTGGGCCATGGGCGCTGACGCTACCGCCCCAGGCTGATAGGGCCATGCTCTTGTCAGGTAGCTGGAGGTGCGGGGGCTGCGGGCAGCAACGGCACTACGGTCACCGTCGTGAACGAGCCGACCCCCACTGTCTGCTACCAGCACGGCGACCGACGAACGGGCGTGATCTGTCAGCGCTGTGATCGGCCGATCTGTTCGGCGTGCATGACACAGGCATCGGTCGGTTTTCATTGCCCGGAGTGCCTGAACCGCGGTGGTCAACAGGTGTACCAGGGCCCGGTAGGGTTCGATCCTCTTGTCACCAAGGTACTGATCGGCCTCAACATTGTTTTGAGTGCTGCAGCGCTGATCGGTGGTGGGTCACTCGGCCGGTTGACGGGTTCTGTCCTGCGGGACTGGTCGCTGTTCGGTCCGCTCGTCGACGATGGCGAGACCTACCGCATCGTCACCTCTGCGTTCTTGCACGACGGCCTTGTGCATCTCGGCTTCAACATGATGGCGTTGTGGATCTTGGGCTCATCGATCGAGCAGTTGTTCGGTCGTCCTCGGTTTGTCGCCTTGTACGCGGTGTCGATGCTCGGTGGCGCGTTCGGGATGCTCCTGCTCGATCCCGTGACCCCGGCGGTCGGCGCGTCCGGTGCGGTCTTCGGGCTGTTCGGTGCAGTAGCGGTGACGCAGCGGGCCCAAGGCATCAACGTCTGGCAGTCCGGCCTTGGTGTGGTCCTTGGGCTCAACCTGCTCATTACCTTCGCCGTTCCGCAGATCTCCATTGGCGGCCATCTCGGTGGTCTGGCCGCAGGCACGGCGCTCACGGTGGGCCTCGTACCACTCGCCCGGGCCCGGTCGGCTGAGTGGGTCCCGATCGTCGCAGCTGTGGTGATGTCGGCAATGCTGTACGCAGGATGTGTTTGGGCCGCAAGCCAGTGGCTCGATCCTGTGTTTTGAGCAGGCCCGACCGACCCTGGGCGCTCAGAGTCGCCGGTAGATGCTCACATGCACGTCGGGAAGTGCAAGGGACGAATCAGCCGACTCGTGCGGATCGTCTTGGGTAGGGAACGGCGTACCGGCCCAATCCGTCCATCTGGTGTCGAGAACGAAACCAGCCGCCGTTGCGGCTGTGTCGAGTTGCTCGGGCGTTCGGTAGTGGAGCATCCAGGGGCGGAGCCGATTCCCCGCGCTGGTGATCTCGACATGGTGGCCTCGGATGACCTGGTGTTCGGCGTCGTGCTTGGAGACCGTGAGCACCGCCCCGTCGGGCGTGATGTCCCGAACCGAAACACCCCCGTCATCGAGCCCGCCGGGGGGTGGCACAAACCCCTCGATCACAACGAGTCCATCGGGCCGCACCAGGTCGAACAGGGCGCGAAGGCATGCGTTCTGCGCTTCGTCCGTGGTGAGGTTGAAGAAGGTGTTGAACGCAGCGAACGCCACGGCATAGGGCCCACAGGCGTTCAGGGTCTCGGTCTTGTCGCCGATGGGGAGTTCGGCCATGTCGGCGAGCACGGTGGCGATGGTGTCGCTGCCGGGCTTGGCGGCAAGAAGATCGAGCATCGCCTGGGACGCATCGACTCCGACCACCGGGATGCCTCGGGCTGCAAGCGGGAGTGCGAGTCGGCCGGTGCCGATGCCGAGCTCGAGCACGGGCTCGCCGCCGGAAAGTCGAGTGATCGCGTCGACCGTCGCCTCGACGTCGCTGATGTCGGCATACCAGTCGTCGTAGACGTCAGCGAACGCATCGCCGTAGGTGGCAGGCCCGTAGTCGGCGGGCACGTCGGGCTCGATCACGGGTCCAGTGTGCCCGCTCGTAGGCTGATCCCATGAGCGAGCACGTCGAGCGGCGAGAGATTTACCTCGACCACGCAGCGAGCACTCCGCTGCGGCCAGAAGCACGCGACGCGTGGCTCGACTCGTCCCATCGTCACCACGCCAACCCGACCGGAAGCCACAAGGCCGCCCGTGCGGCTCGGCGCGCGCTCGACGATGCTCGCGACCAGGTCGCCGCTGCCCTCGGACGGCCCCCAGCTGAGGTGGTCTTCACCTCCGGCGGAAGCGAGGCTGACAATCTCGCGATTCGAGGTGTCTTGGGGGACCGGGGCGGGATTGCGGTCTGTTCGGCGGGCGAGCATCACGCCGTCCTCGAACCGGTCGAACACGATGGCGGAATCACGGTGGGGCTCGAGCGGGACGGCACCGTTTCGCCAGATCGACTGGCGGCGGTGCTCGATGCCACCGATCGGCCGGTGTCGGTCGTCTCGATGATTGCGGTCAACAATGAGACGGGGACGATCAACGACATCCCTGCCCTGATTGACGTCACCCGCCGCCACGCCCCGGAGGCGGTGTTCCACACCGATGCGGTTCAAGCTGTTTCGTGGGTCGACCTCTCGGTTGTCGCCGCCGACGCCGACCTCGTGTCCATTACCGGCCACAAGCTGGGCGGCCCGGTTGGGACGGGCGCGCTGTTCGTCCGTCAGGGCATCACGCTCGACCCACTGGTCCTGGGAGGTGGTCAGGAGCGGGGCCGGCGAGCGGGCACGCCTGACGTAGCCGGCGCCGAGGCGTTCGCCGTTGCTGCCTCAACCGCGACCGCCGAACGCGACGCATCGATCGTCCGCCTCGGTGCCCTTCGCGACCGCCTAGTCGACGGTCTGGTTGAGCAACTCGGGGCCATCGTCATACCGACGGTCCTGCAGGCTGGCGCGCCGGTCGCGGCCGGTATGGCGCACCTCATGCTCGCTGAGGTCGAAGCCGAGGCGCTGCTCTTTCTGCTCGATGCCGCCGGACTGCGAGCTTCGGCGGCATCGTCGTGCTCCAGTGGAGCTCAGGATCCCTCCCACGTCCTTGCCGCAATGGGTATTGATCGCCAGCTGGCGCAGGGCTCGCTCCGGCTCTCACTCGGCCATACGACGACCGATGCGGACATCGACGCAGCGCTGGAGATCATCCCGCCTGCCGTCCAACAGTTGCGGTCCCGAGGAGGCGGATGATGAGCCCGGTCATGGTCGCCATGTCGGGTGGTGTCGACTCGTCGGTTGCGGCAGCGCTGCTGCTCGAGGCCGGTCACGAGGTTGTCGGAGTCACGATGAAGCTGTGGGGTGGTCCAGCGGACACGGGGTGTTGCGCCGTGTCCGATGTTGACGACGCCCGCCGAGTCGCCGACCGACTCGGTATCGAACACCATGTCTTCAACTTCGGTGAGGACTTCGAGCGTGATGTCGTCGCCCCGTACGTGGCCGATCACGCAGCCGGGAGGACACCGAACCCGTGCATCGAGTGCAACCGCCACCTCAAGTTTGACCGCCTCGTCCGGCGGGCCGATGCGCTCGGTTTTCATCAGATCGCCACCGGGCACCATGCCCGGATCGTGTCGACCTCTGCAGGTCCTCGCCTTGGGCGGGGGATCGACCAGGCGAAAGATCAGGCCTACGTGCTTCATGTCATCGAAGAGCCGGTTCTCGAACGCATGCTCCTCCCGGTCGGTGAACTGACCAAGGCCGACGTGCGTCGAATCGCGGCGGAGCTTGATCTCCGCACGGCGGAAAAGCCCGAGAGCCAGGACGTCTGTTTCATCACCAACGAGCACGGACGCGAGGCCTTCCTCGGGGATCGGATTCCGCTGAAGCCAGCGACGGTGGTCAACCGAGACGGTGAGGAGCTCGGATCGGTGGCATCGGTCGAGCTCGTCACGATCGGCCAACGGAAGGGGCTCGGTCTCGCCGGTGGCACTGACCCTCGCTACGTGCTGGACGTTGCGGTCGACGAGACCGGCGACCGTCGGGTCACCGTCGGGGCCAAGACAGATCTTGATGCTGCCTCGACGACGCTGGAGTCGTGGCGCTGGGTTGGTGACGTCCCGGAGGGGTCGCTGACCTTCCAGTGTTCGGCTCACGGCCGCGCCGATGCCGGTCGACTCGTCGACGAGGCAGTCGTTTGGGAGGCTCCCCATCGCCGCATCGCTCCCGGGCAGTCGATCGTGGCGTTCGCCATCGACGCAGCCACCGGGGTCGAATACGTCGCCGGCGGCGGGATCGCAGGCCGCACCCCGCTGTAGGGAGATCGAGCCTGGCGTCAGGCGATTGTGATACCGCGCTCGAGCGCCGTGCGCATCACTGCGGCGGGGCGAGTAGGGGAGACCAGGATCGACCGCACCGACCCCACCTCGCTGGTCGACGGTCCCGAGACGAAGGTCAGCTCGGTCGCTTTCGTGAACCGCAATTCGAGCGCAAGGCCGAGGGCAGCGGCAGTGATGTCGCGGGCGGTCGTATTGACGGGCGCGGGAGCAAGACCGGCGATCTCGCGCTTGACGAAGAGGGCTGGCTCGCGCATCTGGGTGAGGTCGTGGACCACGAGTCCGTTGGGCACGAAGACCAGGAACCGGTTGGTGAGGCGGTGGATCGCGTTGAGAGGAAGCCAGGACATGGCGAAGCCGACAACCGTCACGATCGCCCCGGCGACCCATTGCTCGTCGGCCAGCAGTAGAGGCCCTGCAGCCACGCCAACCATGATGACGGTGGTCGAAAGGGGGAGCAGGAAGATCAGCACGGGGCCGGGGGCCCGAAGCAGGAACCGGACTTCGTCGCCATAGGACACCCCGTCGACGAAACGGTCGCCGACCCCGGGAAGGTTGATGGTGGCGAACGCAGCGATCGACGCGACCAACCCGACTGCGATGATTGCGCTCGCTACGTCGGTTTCGTCGGCGGCGATGTCGACGGTGGCCCACAGGGTCGCCGCAACGCCGCCGGTTGTTCCCAGCCGGGCCACGGTGAGGGTGACCGGGCGGGGGATGGCGATCGCCAGCAGGATGAACAGCCAGGCCGTCCAGGCGAGGATCGAGACGGTCGTTCGGTACGGATCGTCGGCGTTGCTGAGCGCCTCGCCGAGCAGTAACCCGCTCGTGAAGGGCTGGGTAATCCACGCAGCGGCGGCGATCAGGGTGAGGCGGGCCGAGCCGGTCGGTAGCGAGAGCGTCACGGCGTCAAGTTATCCTCGCCATCGATGGCACCCTCAGACCGAACCCCGGCGGCCGAGCGCATCGCCGAACTGCGCGCCACGCTCGACCACCACGCCCGTCAGTACTACGAACTCGACGAGCCCGAGATTCCCGATGCGGAATGGGATCAGCTGTATAGCGAACTCGTGGCCCTCGAGGCAGCGAATCCGGAACTGGTCACTCCGGACTCCATCACGCAGCGCGTCGGAGGTTCTGGCAATGAGGCGTTCGCCCCGGTGACCCACACGGTTCCAATGATGTCGCTGCACAATGCCTTCGACGGTGACGACCTCCGGAGTTGGAACGACCGGGCGCAGCGGCGGCTTGAGAATCAGGCGGTTTCCCAGTTCGCGGTCGAGTTGAAGTTCGATGGGTTGGCGATCTCGCTTCGCTACGAAGGCGGTGTGCTCGTTCAGGGAGCAACGCGCGGCGACGGCCGGGTGGGGGAGGACGTCACCCACAATGTCCGCACGATTGCCGACATCCCCCAATCCCTGTCGGGCGACGTCCCACCGGTGCTCGAGGTTCGCGGCGAGGTGTACATGAAGCTGTCGGCGTTTGAGCGGCTCAACCGCCGTCAGGCCGAACTCGCCGAAGCGTCGGGGAAGGAACCCAAACTCTACGTCAATCCGCGCAACACGGCGGCGGGGTCACTTCGGCAGATCGATGCGGCGGTCACTGCTGATCGCGAACTCTCGTTCTTTTGCTACCAACTGGGCATGGTCGAGGGCGGGCCCGAACTCGGGTCGCACACGGAGACGCTTGCGTGGCTCGGCTCGCTCGGGTTTCCGATCAATGAACACACGGCGTCATTTGCGACCATCGATGAGGTCGAGCAGCGAATCCATGCCTTTCAGGCCATGCGTCACGACCTCGACTATGAGTTCGACGGTGTGGTCGTCAAGGTTGATCATCTGCGACTCCAGGCCGAGTTGGGTGCCGATGCCAAGGCGCCGCGGTGGGCGATTGCCTTCAAGCTCCCGCCCGAGGAACGAACGACGACCCTGCTCGATATCGAGGTTTCGATCGGCCCGTCCGGTCGGGCGACCCCGTTTGCCGTGCTTGATCCGGTCTTCGTGGGTGGGGTCACGGTCGGTACCGCCACGCTTCACAACCAGGACCAGGTAGCGGCGAAGGATGTTCGACCCGGCGACACCGTCATTGTGCGACGTGCGGGCGATGTCATCCCCGAGGTCGTCGGACCGGTGCTGTCCGAGCGGGATCCGGCGAGTTCGCCGTGGTCATTCCCCACTGACTGCCCGGTGTGTGGCCATACCCTCGTGCGCGACGAGGAGGCGGCCGCCACCCACTGTGTGAACTTCTCCTGCGCCCGCCAGATCCGGGGGCGGATTGAACACTTCGTCGGCCGGTACGCGATGGACATCGAGTATCTCGGGGAGAAGAACATCGACCGCTTCGTGAGCTTGGGTCTCCTGAACGATGTCGCAGATCTCTACTCTCTCGACTACGACCGGGTGCTCGAACTGGATCGCATCGGCGCCAAGTCGGTCGAGAATCTCCAAGCCGCAATCGAGGGCTCCAAGGCTCGTCCGCTCGGCAACCTCCTCTTCGGCCTCCGGATCCCCGAGATCGGGCAGGTCAACGGCCAGACCTTGGCGGCCGCGTTCGGCTCGATGGATGCCGTCATGGCCGCAACAGTCGAGGAGATCGCGGCGGTCGACGGGTTTGGTCAGGTGATCGCCGAGGCGGTCCATGCCTGGTTCGCCAATGAACAGGCTCAAGATCTTCTTGCCCGACTGAAAGCAGCCGGTCTCACGATGGAGGCGGCCGAGGTCGACCGTTCGAAAGAGCAGACTCTCGAGGGGCAGGCGGTCGTGGTAAGCGGCACGCTGAATGGGTTCACCCGTGACGGTGCCAAGGAAGCGATCCTCGAACGCGGCGGCAAGTCCCCTGGCAGTGTCTCCAAGAAGACCCTTGCCCTGGTCGTGGGTGCCGATCCGGGGGCCTCAAAGGTCTCAAAGGCCGAGGAGGCGGGAGTCCCGGTGCTCGATGAGGCCGGTTTCCTGCACCTGTTGGAGACGGGCGAACTTCCGAGCTGATCTGCACGCGGTTGCGTCAGCTAACGGTGAAGACCCAGTCGATTGTTTCGCTGTTCGTCGGGTTGGCAATCTCCGCGAAGGTGGCCATTGCGCAGTTCTCGTCGGCCGACAGCGCTTGAATGAGCTGACCCTCGTCCGGCGTGAAGACGTACTGCTGGAGACCCTCGACATAGCGGGTCTCGGCGGTCACATCGACCGGGAACCCGCAGTTACCGTCCGGGGAGATCGTGAGACGAACGAGCTGCCAGCCCGCGGCGAGATCGATCCCAACCGACTGCTGTTGGAGGACCTCGTCGCCCCGGTTCGGAATGAGGGCATCGATCGCCGGGTTGCTGGCGACGGACTGGTCGTCACGGCCCGAGTTCCCGACCAGGCCGGCTCCCACGAACATGGCAAGCCCAGCGAGGATGAAACCGGCGAAGATGACTTTTTGACGGCGAGGCACCCGATGATCGTGCCAGATTTCTCGGTCGTACTCGGAGCCGGGCGGTGTGGCGGTGGGCACGTCGGTACCCCGAGCCCAGGAGCCACCGTTCCCGGCGAGCAGACAATTACCGTGTCGTCGTGATGAGCATGCCCCTCGATGGTGAGGTTGGCCGTGTGCTCGGCGGCCGTTATCGATTGCTGGCGCCAATCGGCGTCGGTGCGTCGGCGCGCGTCTACCTTGCCGACGACATCACCTTGCGTCGCCAGGTGGCGGTCAAGGTGCTGCACACAGGCCTGGCCGACGATGCGCGCTTTCTGCGTCGGTTTCGGGCCGAGGCGCAGTCGGCGGCATCGCTGAACAGCCCTCACGTTCTTGGGGTGTTCGACTGGGGCCACGAAGAGGTGCCATTCCTCGTGACCGAGTACCTCGGGGGTGGCAGCGTCCGGTCCATGCTCGACGCGGGCCGGCAGTTGACGCCGAGTCAGGCGCTGTTGGTAGGGCTCGAAGCCGCTCGCGGCCTCCAGGACGCTCACGCCCACGACCTCGTGCACCGCGACATCAAGCCTGCCAATTTGCTCTGCGACGAGAACGGTCGTCTGCGAATTGCTGATTTCGGATTGGCTCGTGCCATCGCCGAGGCGGGACTGACCGAGGAGGGATCGCTGATCGGGACCGCTCGCTATGCCGCCCCAGAGCAGGCCAGGGGCGAGCGGGTCGGCCCGGCGGCCGATGTCTACGCACTGGCATTGACCATCAATGAGACCGTTACTGGGGAGGTGCCGTTCGACGCGGACACGGTCGTTGGGACGCTCATGGCGCGTGCAGAGACACCGTTCGACCCGGACCTTGCGCTTGGGCCGATGGTGCCGGTTCTTCGTCGAGCTGGCTCGCTCGACCCGGACGATCGGCCTTCAGCGGGGGAGCTCGCAGCGGCACTGATGGCGGCTGCGTCGGATCTACCGCGCCCGGAACCGCTCCCGCTCGTGGGGGTCGAGTTGTCCGAAACCAGTGCTCTCGATCGGACCGAGCACGGAACCCTCCATACAGCTGCGGTGCCTGGACCGGTGTCGCCGCTGGAGGAGACGACTCCAGCCCGTCGGTGGCCATCGGTCCTTGTCCTGATTGCGTTGATTGGTGCTGCTGTCGCTGCAGGTGTGCTGGCGTGGCGAGGATCGCAGCCGGAGTTGGTCGCGGTTCCGGACGTGGTGGGTATGTCTCGCCCTGCCGCGGTTGCCGAGTTGGCCGATGGTGGATTCGTGCTTGAGTTCACCGATGTTCGTGAACCGGGAACAGAGGCGGGTGAGGTCGTCGAAACCAGACCGGGGGCAGGGGTCGAGGTAGAAGCCGGTGACGCCCTTGCCGTGTTCGTGTCGCTCGGTGAACCGCTGATTGGCGTACCCGACGTGGTCGGCCTCACCATGACAGAGGCGGTGGAACAGATCGAGTCAGCCGGCCTGGTGGTAGGGGTGACCCGGCGCACCAACGATGAGACACTTCCGGCTGGGCAGGTACTCGAACGGGTGACGCCGGGAAACGCAGCAGAACTCGAGCCGGGCACGCCGGTCGATCTACTCATCTCTGATGGGCCTGCCGATCGGACCGTGCCCGAGGTGCCTGCTTCGGGATCGCTTGAGGAGTCGGTTGCGGTACTGACCGAACTCGGCTTGGCGCCGGTGGAGTCTCGGGTTTACTCCGATGCCGTGCCGGCCGGGGCGGTGATCGGGTTCGAGCCTCCGCCAGGTGCGATCGTGCCGCCGGGCACAGTGGTCTCGGTGACCGTGTCCGATGGCCCCGAACCACGGAAGGTCCCCGCCGTCATCGGCCTCGGCGTGCTTGAGGCGCAGCAGGTCCTCGAGGCGGCCGGTTTCGTGGTGGTCGATGTGCAAGGACCACCGGATCGCTCAGTGCTGGCAACCGACCCGCCCGCAGGTCAGATCCTGCCGTTTGGAACGCCGGTTGTGATCGCCACCAGTCTCACGGCCGGCTGACCGACGCAGGCGCTCGTCCTAGGGCTCGGTGATCTCGTCGATTCGTTGGGCGAGACTGCGGAGCACGTCGACGTCAACGTCATCGGGCACTCCGTCCGGTCCGGTCGAGCCGGGTGGTGGTGCGAGCACAGCGGCGAGGCCGAGGACTTTGGATGAGTCGCCGGTGAGCTTGATGCCACCTCCCATGAGGGCGGGCATGACCTGGGTGGGGTCCCGGTCGACGAAGAGTTGCTTCGCGAGTTGCCATTCGACTTCGACACCGAAGTCGGCGTGGTCGAGATGACCCTCCTCGATCATCACGATCGCGCCGGTCGTGTCGATATGGCCCAGGATCGGGCCGTCACCAAATGGCGGGTTGGTGACGGTGACGTTGGCAGCGAGATCGAAATCCGCTTCGCGTTCGTGGTCGGCGTACTCGGTGCGGAGCGCTTGCATCGCCTGGATCCACTCGGGGCTGAGGAAGGGGTACCGCATGGAGCCCCCAGGGTAGGTCGGCTGCGGTGCTCGCGTATCCTTGGGCCCCATGACGGACTCTCCCCGCATCACTCGGGATGAGGTGGTGCATGTTGCCCGCCTCGCCCGGCTGTCGCTGACCGACGCCGAGATCGACGAGTTCACCGGGCAACTCGGTGACATCCTCGAGCACGCCGCCGACATCGAAGCGCTCGACGTCGGCGACATCGAGCCGACCTCCCATCCGCTGCCAATGGCGAACGTGACGCGACCTGACGTCATCCGTCCGTCGCTCGACCGCGACCTGCTCCTGTCGCAGGCGCCGTCTGCTGAGGACGGGCAGTTTCGGGTTCCACCGATCCTGGGAGAGGAACCGTGAGCGCACTTGAGATCGTAGCGGCGGTCCGGGCCGGTGAACGGTCGGCACTCGCCGTCGTCGACGAACATCTCGCCCGGATCGAAGCCGGTGACGGCGAGATCCACGCCTTCAACGCCGTCACGGCCGACCTCGCCCGGGAGCAGGCCGCCGCGGTCGACGCAACCGTTGCGGCGGGTGGCGACCCCGGCCCACTCGCTGGGGTGCCGATCGCATTGAAAGACAACATGTGCACCGCGGGGGTGCCGACGACCTGTTCGTCGAAAATCCTTGAGGGTTGGGTGCCGCCCTACGACGGCACGGTCGTCGAGCGGGTGCGATCGGCCGGAGCGGTGGTTGTCGGCAAGACAAATCTCGACGAGTTCGCCATGGGTTCATCCACCGAGAACTCTGCGTTTGGCCCGACTCGCAACCCGCTTGATCCGACTCGGGTTCCTGGTGGCTCAAGTGGGGGTTCGGCTGCGGCGGTCGCGGCAGATTTCGCTGCGCTGTCGCTCGGCTCGGACACCGGAGGGTCAATCCGGCAGCCAGCTGCGTTCTGTGGTCTCGTCGGCATGAAGCCGACCTATGGCGCGGTTTCTCGGTACGGGCTCATCGCCTTCGGATCCTCACTCGACCAAATCGGACCGTTTTCGCGAACCGTTGCCGAGTCGGCCGCCCTGATGGAAGCCATCGGCGGCCACGACCCGCTCGACTCGACATCAATCGAGCGGCCACCGTTCGACCTGCAGTCGGTGCTCGACCGTGGGGTTGATGGCATGCGGATCGGCATCCTGCGAGAACTTGCAGGCGGGGAGGGGAGCGTTGACGGTTTGTCGGCCGATGTTCTCGCCCGCACTAGCGAAGCGGCGAGCGCGCTTGAGGCGGCCGGCGCAACGGTCACGGAGGTCTCGGTGCCGTCATCGACCCTCGGCTTGTCGGCCTACTACATGGTCGCCCCAGCCGAGGCGTCGTCGAACCTGAGTCGGTTCGACGGTGTCCGGTATGGGCTGCGAACCGATGCGGCCACGACCGGTGAGATGATGACCGCCAGCCGCACCGATGGGTTCGGGCCGGAGGTGAAGCGTCGCATCATGCTCGGCACCTACGCGCTGTCGGCCGGCTACTACGACGCCTTCTACGGGAAAGCGCTGAAGGTCCGCACGATGATGTTGCAGGAGTTCGCCTCGGTCTACGCCGACGTCGACCTCCTGCTGACCCCGACCGCGCCGACGACCGCGTTCCCGCTCGGTGACCGCACCGCCGACCCGATGACCATGTACGTCAACGATGTCTGCACGATCCCGTCGAACCTTGTCGGGCACCCAGCGATCTCGGTGCCTTACGGCGTCGGCGACGATGGCCTGCCGGTCGGTGTACAGCTGCTCGGCCCCGCCTTGTCCGAGCCGACGATCTATCAGGCGGCCGCCGCACTCGAAGCGGCCGCCCCGACCCCGGAGGTGGCCTCGTGAGCGTCCACGAACCGACGTTGCCCGATGAGTGGGAACTCGTCGTCGGGCTCGAGGTCCATGTCGAACTCCACACCGCCACCAAGTTGTTCTGCGGGTGCCCGAACGAGTTCACCCACGAGCCCAACACCAATGTGTGCCCGACCTGTGTCGGATTGCCGGGTTCGCTGCCGGTGATGAACGAGAAGGCCGTCGAGTACGCCATGCGGCTCGGTCGGGCGCTCGGCTGCGACGTTCATCCTTCGGTGATGGCCAGGAAGAACTACTTCTACCCGGACATGGCGAAGGACTTCCAGACCACCCAGTACGACCAGCCGACCAACGCCGACGGCCACCTCGCGCTGGCCGACGGCACCGTCGTCGGTATCGAACGAGCCCACATCGAAGAGGACGCCGGCAAGACCACCCACGTCGGCGGTGGTGGCCGTATCAACGACGCCACCTACTCGCTCGTCGACTACAACCGGGCCGGGGTTCCGCTCGTCGAGATCGTGAGCCGCCCCGACATCCGCACCGTGGAGCACGCCAAGGCCTATGTGTCAGAGCTGCGCGACATCCTGCTCGCCATCGACGTCAGCGACGCCAAGATGGAAGAAGGCTCGATGCGCGTTGACGCCAACGTCTCGGTGCGGCCGGTGGGCTCCGACGAGCTGCGCACTCGCTGTGAGCTGAAGAACATCAACTCGGTTCGGTCGCTCGGCCGGGCCATCGAGTACGAGGCTCGGCGTCACGTCGATCTCTACGGCAATGGTGAGGCGCCCCGGCAGGAGACCCGTCATTGGGACGAGGACGGCGGCCGCTCGACCGCCGGTCGGTCCAAGGAGGACGCCGACGACTACCGCTACTTCCAGGAGCCGGATCTGGTCCCGCTGGTGCCGACCGAGGCGGAGATCGCGGCGATCGACGAGTCGATGCCGATGCTGCCCGCCGCTCGCCGGGCTCGTCTCGGCGAGCTTTCGACCATGGCCGACGAGGTGCTGGTGACTGTCGTCGAGCGCGGCCAGGACGCGCTCGCCCTCGGGGCGATCGAGGCCGGCGCCGATGCCGACAAGGTACTCACCCGCATCCAGAACGATCTCGCCGTCGACGACTGGTCGGCGGTCACCTCGGAGTCGTTGGCGGTGCTGATCACGATGGAGTCGGGTGGGGAGCTCACCGCGACCCAGGCCAAGCAGGTCCTCGGCGAGATGGCCGACGGCGCCCACGGTGGCGACCCCAAGGCAATTGCGGCGGCACACGGCTTCGAGGCGATGGAGAGCGACGAACTCGAGACGCTCGTCGATCAGCTGATCGCCGACAACCCCGACGAGTGGGGACGTTTCTGTGGCGACGATGACGGCGACCGCAAGAAGATGCAGGGGTTCTTCACCGGCCAGATCATGAAGGCCACCAGAGGACAAGCCGACGGCCGCGCCGTCGCGGAGCTCCTCAACCGCAAGCGCAGCTGACCGGTCCCCGCCGCCCTCAGCGGGTGGCGCCGGTGATGACCCAGGCGTCGGTCTGGTAGCGCCACAGCAAGGTGCCGGCGCGCACGACCATCCACGCACCGAGCGCACCCCAGAGCCAGCCGATCCCGAGGTCGAGGCCGAGCACGCCGAAGGCCCCACCGATGAGGACGGCCGAGGCGGCGGCCATGCCGATGGCGAGGAAGCGGAGGTCGCCGGCGCCGATCAGGATGCCGTCGAGGGCGAAGACGATCCCGTTGACCGGCTGCCAGATCGCGACATGGATCAGGACGAACGCGGCCAGCGACGTGACGGCCGGGTCGTCGGAGAAGATGTCGCCCAGGAACGGTGACAAGGCCAGGACGACAGCGAAGAAGACCACGCCACCCCACCAACCCCACTGGATCATTCGGTCACCGAGCCGTCGGGCTTCCTCGGCATCACCGGCGCCGAGGGCACGGCCGATCATGGCCTGGGCCGCGATGGCGACGGCGTCGAGGGCGAGGGCGAGCACACTCCAGATCTGGAAGGCGATCTCGTGGGCGGCGAGGTCGGCGTCGCCGATACGGGCGGCGACGGCGATCGTCACGGTGAGACCTCCTCGCAAGGCCGTCGTCCGCAGGAGGAGGTCGAAGCCGGCGCCGGCCAACTGGGTGATCACCGCCCAGTCGGGGCCGAGTCCGACGCCGTGCTCGCGCACCGCACGGGCGATCCAGGCCATGTAGGCGAACGCGGCGACCCATTGGGCGATCACGGTCGAGAGCGCCGACGCGCCGATCCCCTGATCGAAGCCATAGATCAGCACGAGTTCGACGACGAGGTTTAGGAGCGCGGTACCGAGCGCCACGTAGAGCGGTCGCTTGGTGTCCTGGAGACCACGGAGGTACCCGACCCCGGCCAGCGCGATGAGCATGGCAGGCAGGCCCGGCAACGAGAGACGGAGATAGACCTCGGCGTTGGTGGCGACGTCGTCCTCGCCGCCGAGCAACCCGATCAACGGGTTCCGGACCGCATACAACACGATCGCGATGGCGACGCCGAGCACTAAGGCCAGCCAGATGCTCTGCACGGCCTGGTGCGCGGCCTGACGGTGCTCGCCCGCGCCGAGCAGGCGGGCGACGGCGGAGGTCGTGCCGTAGGCGAGGAAGATGAAGACCGCGAAGGCGATCAGCAGCAGCGACGACGCGAGCGCGAGCCCGCCGAGTTGGGGGGTACCGAGGTTCCCGACCACCGCGGTGTCGGCGAGGATGTAGAGCGGTTCGGCGACCAGGGCACCGAGGGCGGGGAAGGCGAGCGCGAGGATCTGGCGATCGGTGTCGGTCCAGGTCGGTCGACCGGGCTTGAACAAGCCGAGGAGCATCCGGCGACGCTAGCGCCAGGTGCCGTGGCGTTCGTGATGGGCACGGGCGGGGGCGGTCATCCACTCGGTGCGGCCGGCCCGAACGGCACTCGACGAGATCTCGAGCAGCAGGGGATCGACGGGCAGTGTGTACTCTTCGGGCACGGCGAACCCGGCTCGGGGGGCAAGGGCGAGGGTCGGGAGCGCGGCGACCGCCCGGTCGCGCTCAGCCTCGTTGCGGTACCACGCCGGGTCGTTCACCTGCGCCCACTTGTCCGCCCCCATCACGACGACGTCGTAACCGGTTGCGATGTCGGCGACCAGTTGCTGTTCGGTGACGATCACGCCGAGTCCCTCGATTGGGGCGACCGACGCTTTGATGACGGCGAGGCGCTCCTCGAATGAGGGTCGCACGACTGTGCCCTTGCCGAGTGGGACCTGTGACACGGCGAGATCAACCCGCTCGAGGTGGTGGTGCTCTCGGGCGGTTTGAGCGATTTCGATGTGGGCGATCGTCGGTGGGTTGAACGAACCGGGATACACACCGATGCGGCTGCTGGCGTCCGTCACGGTTGAGAACGTTGCCATGAACTTCGGGCTCCGTCATACTGAGGGCCGTGAACACTTGTGCCCGCCGCCTCGTAGTAGTACTCGGCTAGCACACGTTCGCGCCCTCAACCGACCCGATCGTGTGCCTCGACCTCCCAACCGGGAGGTCGTTTGCTTTTTCGGCCGGTAGTTTTTGTCCGTCGCTCTGCGTCTCACATTCTGGAAACCACATCTCATGAGCAACAACCCCAGCAACGGTGGCGAAGCCTTGGTCAAGGCCCTCGAGTTCGAGGGTGTCGAGGTGATGTTCGGCCTGCCCGGAGGGGCGATCCTTCCGGTGTACGACCCGATCATCGAGTCCTCGATTCGCCATGTGCTCGTCCGTCACGAACAGGGCGCCGGCCATATGGCCGAGGGATATGCGCACGCCACCGGAAAACCCGGTGTTTGCATGGTCACCAGCGGCCCTGCCGCCACCAATGTTGTCACCCCGTTGGCTGACGCCATGCTCGATTCGGTGCCGATGGTCTGCATCACCGGTCAGGTGCCGCTCGCAGCGATCGGTACCGACGCCTTCCAGGAGTGCGACACCACCGGGATCACGATGGCGGTCACCAAGCACAACTTCTTGGTTACCGACCCCCAGGACATCCCGAGGATCATCCACGAGGCGTTCCACATCGCGACGACCGGCCGTCCGGGCCCGGTGCTGGTGGATATCCCGAAGGACATCGTCGACCCGGTCAATCCTCGCTCGGCGATGACCTGGTACGAGCCCGACTCGGTGCCGATGGAGCTGCCCGGCTACCACCCGGTTACCGAGGGTGACCCTGCACGCATCGCTGAGGCCGCCGAGCTGATTGCTCAGGCTGAGCGCCCGGTGCTGTATGTCGGCGGTGGGGTGCTCAAGGCGCGAGCGGCTGAGCCGCTGCTCGAACTCGCGGAGCTGCTCCAGATTCCGGTGGTCACGACGCTGATGGCGCGGGGTGCGTTCCCTGATCGTCACGAGCTCTGCCTCGGCATGCCGGGGATGCACGGCAACTACACCGCCGTCACCGCCATGCAGCAGAGCGATCTGCTCGTCTCGCTCGGTGCCCGCTTCGACGATCGCGTTACCGGCAAGCTCGACGGCTTCGCCCCGACCGCCAAGATCATTCATGTCGACATCGACCCGGCCGAACTCGGCAAGGTGCGCCAGTACAACGTCGGAATTCAGGGCGACTGCAAACTCGTCATTGAGGGCTTGATCGAGTCCACCAAGGCGTTGGGAGCGTCGGCGCAGGCCGACCGTTCCGAATGGCGCTCCACCGTTTCGGGTTGGCAGGAGAAGTTTCCCCTCGTCTACGAGCAGTCGGCGCCGGGCGACAAGCTCAAGCCCCAGTTCGTGATGGAGCAACTTCGCGACGGCAACCCCAGCGACACGATCCTGTGCTCGGGTGTCGGTCAACACCAGATGCATGCCAGCCAGTTCTGGAAGTTCGACCACCCCTACACGTGGATCAACTCGGGCGGTCTCGGCACGATGGGCTTCTCCATCCCGGCGGCGATCGGTGCGAAAGCCGGTATGCCGGATCGCCGAGTGTGGGCGGTCGACGGTGACGGCAACTTCCAGATGACTGCCCAGGAACTGGTGACTGCCACCGTTGAAGACATCCCGATCAAGGTCGCCCTGTTCAACAACTCTTACCTCGGCATGGTGCGTCAGTGGCAGGAGATGTTCTATGACGAGCGCTTCTCCGAGGTGCACCTGAGCGACCATGTGCCCGACTATGTGAAGTGGGCTGAGTCGATGGGTGCGGTGGGTATCCGAGTCGAGTCACCGGAGGAGGTCGCTCCGGCGATCGCCAAGGCGAACGAGATCAACGACCGGTCTGTCGTCGTCGAGTTCGTGACCGATGCTCGCGAGAACGTCTTCCCCATGGTCCCGGCCGGCGCAACCAACTCCGAGGTTGTCGTTGACCCGAGCCAGCAGCACTTGCTGGACGGGAGGGACTGAGCGATGAACCAGACTTCCACGGCGCCGGTTTGGCAAACGATCGTTGCGACGGTCGAGAACAAGCCCGGGGTCCTTGCGCGGGTCGCCGGCCTGTTCTCTCGGCGAGGCTTCAACATCCACAGCCTTGCGGTCGCTCCAACCGATGATGAGCGCTTCAGTCGGATCACCTTCACGGTCGATGTCGAGGGCACGCCGCTCGATCAGGTCGTGAAGCAGCTCGACAAGCTCGTGAACGTCGTCGATATCCAGCAGCTCGATCCGAGCGAGTCCATTGAGCGTGAACTCATCCTGATCGCCGTTGAGGTCGGCGATCGACGCAAGGAACTTATGGAGATCGTCGATGACCACCGGGCTCAGGTGCTCAGTGAAGGCGACGACACGATCATGTTGTCGTGGTCGGCTCGGCCAGCGCGCCTCGATGAACTCGAAGAGCGACTGCGTCCCTTCGGCATCGTGGAACTCCAACGCACGGGCCGAGTGGCCCTTCCATCGCTTGACGGCTGACAGTCCGAGGCGCAGCAGACGGTGTCGACCATGTAGCGCATCGCTTGGTCGAGGCGCGTCCGCGTGAGCCGCACATCGCGCCTCAGTCTGTGTCCTGGGTCAGGCAGTCGTGTCGCCGGTCAGTGTCAGGTGGTTGTCGATGCCGGGGACACGGTCTTGCTCTCGGTGGTTGACGTAGAGGACGGTCGTCTCACTGCCGAGGCAGATGCGTTCAACCAGGGCGAGCACGAGCTGACGATTCATGTCGTCGAGACCGAGGCACGGCTCGTCGAGGATCAGCAGTGGCGGGTGCTTCACCATCGCCCGGGCGATCAGCACGAGGCGCTGGTCGCCGAACGAGAGCCGATTGAACGGCTCGTCGGCTCGGTTGGACATGCCGAGCAGGGCCAGCCACTCGTCGGCGATGGCCTTCTCAGTGTCGGTGCTCTTCGTGTAGAGCCCGATGCTGTCGTAGAAGCCGGAGATGATGACGTTCCGGAGGCCGGTGCTCACCGTGTACTCCCACTGGAGTGCGGTGGAGACGTACCCGATGAACTGCTTGATCTCCCAGATGCTCTCGCCGGTGCCGCGCTGGTAGCCGAAGACATTGATGTCGTTGACGTAGCACTGCGGATGATCGCCGGTGATCAGCTGGAGCAGGCAGGTTTTGCCGCTGCCGTTGGGCCCGCTGAGCTGCCAGCTCTGGTTCGGCTCGATCGTCCAGTCGAGGCCTTCGAAGACCATGTTGTCGGCGTAGCGGACGGTGGCGCCGGTGAGCTGCACGAGCGGTGCGTCGGGATCGAGCGCCGGTAGCTGGGCCGCCGGGTCGGCCGCGGGGATCTGGAGATCGCTCGTCTTGAGATGGAGCAGCTGGTACAGCTCGGCATAAGCCTGCTCGTCAGCCCGCTCGACACACAGCGGCAGGCGGCCGTCGTCGACATAGGCGACGTGGGTGATGAAGTCCGGGCACTCGTCGAAGCGGTTGAGCACGATCACCATCGGTGTCGTCTCAGCCAGCTTGCGTAGATGGCCCTGGAGCCAGATGAGCGAGTCGTGGTCGAGGCCGTCGAACGGCTCGTCGAGGACAAGCAGATCCGGCCGGCTCGTGAGTGCTCGGATCAACATGATCTTGCGGGTCTCGCCGGTCGAGAGCTTGCGGAACGCTCGGCCCATCAGGGGACGGAGCCCCAACGTGTCGACAAGGGTCTGCGCCAGCTCGAGATCGTCGCAGCCGTCCTCGATGATCTCGGCGACCGGGGTGCCCTCCGAGATGACATCGAGGATGTCGGCGTCGTCCTTGCGGCGCTCGGCCGCGATCAGCTCGGCCTGTCGCTCGTACGACACGAGCGCAACCCGTTCGGGAACCTCAGCAAGGGTCCCCGACAGATGGTCGCCGTCACCGGCGAGCACGGCTGCAAGGGCGGACTTGCCGGAGCCGTTGGCGCCCGTGATCAGCCAGTGCTCGCCCGGGCGGAGTGTCCAGTCGATGTCGTGGAGCTGAAAGCGCTCGTCGAAGTCGACCGTGAGCGCGTCCAGGCGGATCATGCGAGTGCGGTCAGGCGGTAATCAGAGGCGATCAGACGATGCGCTTCATGTCGGCCATGTGGCCGCGCAGCACGCTGCCGATTGCCTCGACCGGATGGCTCCGGATCGCCTCGTTGACCTCGATGAGGCGAGCGTTGTCAACGCCGTTGTCGGCCGTGTCGAGACCCCTGCCGATTACCTCGCTCGTGATGCCGGTCATGAAGTCGGCGAGCAGCGGCACACATGCGTGGTTGTAGAGGTAGCAGCCGTACTCGGCGGTGTCGGAGATCGTCGCGTTCATCTCGTAGAGCTTCTTGCGGGCGATCGTGTTGGCGATCAGCGGCGTTTCGTGCAGCGACTCGTAGTAGGCCGACTCGGCGATGATGCCGGCGGCGGTCATCGTCTCGAAGGCGAGCTCGACGCCGGCCTTGACCATGGCGACCATGAGGATGCCGTTGTCGAAGTACTCCTGCTCGGAGATCTCCATGTCGCCGGCTTCGGTCTTCTCGAACTCGGTCTCGGCGGTGTCGGCCCGCCAGCCCAGGAGCTTGGCGTCGTCGTTGGCCCAGTCCTCCATCATCCCGGAGGAGAAGGTGCCGGTCATGATGTCGTCCTGGTGCTTGTTGTATAGCGGACGCATGATCTCCTTGAGCTCCTCGGAGAGCTCGAAGGCGCGGATCTTCGCCGGGTTCGACAGGCGATCCATCATGTTGGTGACGCCGCCGTACTTGAGGGCCTCGGTGATGGTCTCCCAGCCGTACTGGATGAGCTTCGAGGCGTAGGCCGGGTCGATGCCCTCCTCGACCATCTTGTCGAAGCACAGCAGCGAGCCGGTCTGGAGCATGCCGCAGAGGATGGTCTGCTCACCCATGAGGTCGGACTTGACCTCCGCGATGAACGACGACATCAGCACCCCGGCTTTGTGGCCACCGGTGCCGACGGCGTAGGCCTTGGCGAGGGCGAGGCCTTCGCCGTTGGGGTCGTTGTCCTCGTGGACGGCGATGAGGGTCGGCACGCCGAAGCCACGGACGTACTCGGCACGTACCTCGGAGCCGGGGCACTTGGGGGCGACCATGATGACGGTGATGTCGTCACGGATCTGCATGCCCTCTTCGACGATGTTGAAGCCGTGCGAGTACGACAGGCAGGCGCCGTGCTTCATCATCGGCATGATCGTCTCAACCACGTTGGTGTGCTGCTTGTCCGGGGTGAGGTTGAGCACGACGTCGGCGGTGGGAAGGAGCTCCTCGTAGGTGCCGACGGTGAAACCGTTCTCGGTGGCGTTCTTCCACGACTGACGCTGCTGGGCGATGGCCTCCTCGCGGAGGGCGTAGGAGACGTCCAGGCCGCTGTCACGGAGGTTGAGACCCTGGTTGAGGCCCTGGGCGCCACAGCCGATCACGACCATCTTCTTCCCGCGAAGTGCCTCGACCCCCTCGGTGAACTCGTCGAGGTGCATGAAGCGGCACTTGCCGAGCTCCGCGAGCTGGGCCCGAAGCGGCAGGGTGTTGAAGTAATTGGCCATGGCGAAAGGCTACTGACGGGTCAGTGTTTCGTAAATGGACATATATGCAACGCAGCGTTTTGAATCCTGCAACAATAGATCGATGTTGAGGGACACAACATGAACATCACCGTGCTGCGGCACTTCGTCGAGCTGAGCGAGACCTTGCACTTCGGGCGGGCCAGCGCTCGCTCGAACATCAGCACCTCGGCGATGTCGCGACACATTCGGCAGCTCGAGGACGAGCTCGGCGTGGCGTTGTTCGATCGCGACAACCGCACGGTCGAGCTCACGGCTGCGGGGGACCGGTTCCAGCGCTACGCCCGAGATGCGGTGCAGCAGTGGGACCAGATTCGCTTCGAGCTCGCCGACCCAACCGACGAGCTTCGCGGCGAGATCAGCCTCTACTGCTCGGTCACCGCCAGCCACAGCATCCTGGTTGACCTGTTGAACCGCTTTCGGCCCACACACCCGGGGGTGGAGCTGCGCCTGCAGACGGGCGACCCCGAGCACGCCATCGCCCGCGTGCAGGCATTGGAGGAGGAGTTGGCGATCGCGGCGCGACCCGACCGGCTGCCGGCCGGCGTGGAGTTCATACCGATACGGGTGTCACCGCTCGTCTTCGTCGCCCCGTTGGAGCCTGCGGACCCGACCCTCGCGCACCTGCCGCCGAGAGACTCGGCTGGTTGGGATGAGATCCCGATGATCCTCGCCGCGGGTGGCATCGCTCGTCGTCGAGTCGATTCGTGGTTCCGCGCCCTCAACGTCACCCCGACGATCTACGCCCAGGTGGCCGGCAACGAGGCCATCGTCAGCATGGTCAGCTTGGGGCTCGGGGTGGGGGTGGTGCCGAAGATCGTGCTCGACAACAGCCCTCATGCGCAGCGCGTACGCGTGCTCGACGTCGATCCTGTGCTCGAACCGTACGACCTTGGTTTGTTCACCCTGAAGCGGCACCTGCGGAACCCGCTCGTCGCTGCGTTCTGGTCGCTCCTCCCCGAGACGGAGTAGCCGCTGAACGTTGCGTTGACCCCGCCCGCTACGGTCCGGTGATGGATCTTGGTGACGACTACCAGTGCCTCTCAATCGAGACTGAGGGGCGGGCCGTGTGGGCCACCATCGACAACCCGCCGATCAACCTCATCACCCGTGAGCTACTGATCGACCTGCTGAAGTTCTCCGAGCGAGTGGCTGTAGAGCCGGAGAGCACGGTCGTGGTGCTCCAGAGCGCGAACCCCGACTTCTTCATCGCCCACTTCGATGTGACGCTCCTGCAGTCGGAGCCCGGCGAGGCGCCACCCCGCCCTACCGAACTGAACGCGTTCGACTCGATGATCGAACGGTTCCGCACGATGCCCAAGGCGACGATCGTAAAGGTGGCCGGCCGGATCGGCGGGGGCGGCAGCGAACTGGCGATGGGATGCGACATGCGGTTTGCGGCGCTCGGGCGTGCCGTCATGAACCAAATGGAGGTCCCGATCGGCATCATTCCGGGCGGCGGTGGCACCCAGCGGCTGCCCCGCCTGATCGGTGCGAGCCGCGCCGCCGAGTTGATCCTCGGTGGTATCGATCTCGATGCCGCCACCGGCGAGGCCTGGGGGTACTTCAATCGGTCGCTACCTCCTGAGGAGCTCGATCCATTCGTCGATGATCTCGCCCGGCGGATCGCCTCATTCGATCGAGAAGCGGTTCGTGGCGCGAAGGAGGCCCTCCTTTGTTCCCAGACCGACCCCGTCGAGGGGCTACTGGACGAGACCCATATCTTCGAGCGCTTGCTCGCCCGCGAACCGGCTCAGACCCTGATGCAGCGGTTTCTCGACCATGGCGGACAGACCGCAGACGTCGAGCAGCGGATCGAACACGTGGCCGCCGAGCTCAATCAGCGCTGAGTACCTCGAAGGCTGCGGCCGGCCACTCAGACCAGCGCACTCCCCATCGCCGCAAGGCGCTCCTCGGCTTCGTCCATCAGCGCGACCGTCTCGTCGGGGGCCAGCCCGACCGCCTCGGCGGCGGCAATCACCTGATGGTGACCCTCGGCGTCGGCCTCTCGAATCGGTGCGACCAGTTGGGCCGGAAGCAGATGCGATGCCGGTGTCGCCGCATGATGCATACGCAACAGGTCGAGGTAGTGCTCGGGAAAGTCCCACCGTTCGCCGAGCCAGGCGGCGACCTCGCCGTGATGCCACCCGAACACCTCCTGCTCGAGGGTGGCGAGGTCGGCGTCTTCGGCGTGCCACTGGGCGAGTACATCGCCGTACCGTGCCTCCCGAGAGACCAGCACGGGGATGCCCATGTCCTGGAGGAGCGCAGCCGTGAAGTTCTCCGACTGGCGCGTCGGGTCGATCCGTGCCGCAATCAGCGACGCCAGGGTCGCTCGCCGTGACGAGGTCGCCCAGAACCGGCTCTGGTCGAAGCCGTTCTCGGCCGGCGGGTCGGGTAGCACGCTCCGAGCGCCGATGGAGATCAGCAACGCCTCGAGCTGGTTGCGGCCGAGGAGCATTGCGGCCTGGTGAACGTTCGTAGCCGTCGACCGGAGTCCGAAACCGGCGGAGTTCACCACCCGCAGGACGCGCGCCGAAGCGCCAGGGTCCTGTTGGACGATGGTGGCGATCGAGGCCATGTCCGAGTCAGGGTCCGCCAGTGCGTCAAGGGCCTGCGTGATGAACATCGGGAAGCTCGGCGGCTCATAGTCACCGAGCATCGATGCGAAGTCGGGACCATGCGCTCGGCGACGCAGCGGATTGCGGATCACTCTGCTCTCCGTCCCATTCGAGTGGCGAAAATGCTCAACACGCCACCGAGCATCACGTATCCCAACACCACCTGGACCAAGACCAGGAGTTGAGCTGGCATCGACGCAGGGACGGCATCGCCGTAGCCCAGCGTGGTCATGGTGACAACCGAGAAGTACAACGGCGACAGGGCGGTCTCATACTCGCCGTAATCGATGTCGACTGCGGTGTAGCCGATGGCGAACAGGGTGGCGAAGATTCCGGTGAGAAGACCCCAGCGGGCAAAGCTTCGACCGCAGTCCGAGGTCGCCTTCCAGATTCCGTAGATCACTGCGTGGGCACGGTCCCGGTTACGGAACTCGTAGAGGTAGTTCTGGTCGAGGATCACTCGCCGAATCAGGTGCGCGCCTTCGAAATCGGTGTCACCGATGATGACTTCGACCCAGTCGGTGCTGTCGTAGCCGCGACTTGACCGGAGGTGCACGCCGTGAATCGTCGCCCCCCGAAAGGTGGCCCGGGTGAGATCGGCGCCTTCGAGGTCGGCATCTTCGAGCGTTGCGTGGGAGAGGTCGGCGTCGGTCAGCTTGGCGTTCAGGAGTCGGGCCTCGTCGAGTCGTGCGGCGCGCAGGTCGGCATCGGTCAGGTCGGCGTCGGACAGACTCGCCTCGCTGAGATCAGCACTGAACAGCACCGCACCGCGCAGCGACGCCCGTCCGAGCACGACCCGTCGGACTCGGGAGTTGGTGAGGTCGGCGCCGTCCAGCGTCGCTCCGATCAACTCGGCGTCGTCAAGGTCGGCGTCACGAAGTGACGCGCCGGTCAGGTCCGCGCCGTTCAGGTGAGCGTTGCGGAGGTCAGCGCGGTCGAACACCAAACCGCGAAGGTCGGCACCCCGCAGATCGATTCCGCGAAGATCCGCGCCAACGAGGACCTCAGGAAGGCCATCGGGGTGGTTCCGGGCCGCATCGGTGGGGATGACGGATGCCACCGAACCAGCATCGTCACCCAACCTGCGGTCATAAGTTCGTGGGCTGTGGCCTTACGGGAAGAGGCCGTCGATCAGCCACTCCAACTGGAAGAGCGCAGCGATCAGAGGAGGTCCGGCCATTGCCGCCAGCGCAGCGATCGTCGCCCACCGGATCCATGCGGGTCGATCCCCAAACCGTCGGGGCCCGGAGCCGACATCGAGTCCATCAGCCGACGGCGACGTGGCGCGGCCGTCCCCTGCGAGCACGGTCAGGGCGTCATCGGCGATCTCGTGACGCACCGCGATCCGAAAGCCGCTGGCGCCGAGTGAGGCGTCGCCGGTCCCGGGATTGGTGTCGCTGAGCACGACGGCCTCGATACCCGCAGATTCGAGCTGGGCGATCGCGAGATCAGCATCGAAACGACGGGGGAACGCAGCCACCACCCGCATCCCTGGCATCAGACTCATACCCCAGTCTGGCCCGCGCATCGTGCGGACCTCGTCTCGGGCCAGCTCCGATAGGTTTCGGCGTGCATGACGACGGCAATCGAAGTCTCCGGCCTCACCAAGCACTATGGCGAGAACCGAGCCGTCGACGGTGTCTCCTTCGCCGTTGACGTTGGTGAGGTGTTCGCCATTCTCGGGCCCAACGGCGCCGGGAAGTCGACCACGGTCGAGATCTTGGAGGGGCATCGAGCCCGTGACGGTGGATCGGTGTCCGTTCTGGGAGTCGACCCGGCGACCGGTGGACGTGCGTTTCGGGATCGCATCGGCATCGTCTTGCAGGAGGCCGGGGTCGACAAGGAGTTGACCGTCAGAGAGACGCTGGATCTGTACAGCTCGGCCTACACCCGGCGACGGCCGATCGAGGAGGTCATCGAGCTGGTCGAACTGGCCGACCGCCTCGATGATCGGATCTCTCGGCTTTCGGGCGGTCAACAGCGACGGGTCGACCTCGCACTTGGCCTCATCGGGACTCCCGAGTTGTTGTTCCTCGATGAACCGACCACCGGCTTCGATCCTGCGGCCCGGCGCCGCAGCTGGGAGCTTGTGCGACGACTGACCGACGAGGGGACGACCGTCGTGCTCACGACCCACTACCTGGAGGAAGCTGAGGAGCTCGCCGACCGCCTCATCGTGATGGCTCATGGTCAGATCGTTGCTGCCGGTACACCGGAGCAGCTTCGAGACCAGGCCGGGTCCGAGACCGTGATCCGGTTTGCGCTGCCGAAGATCGATGCGCCCCTCAACTCGCTGCTTGAGCCGCTGCACGGAGAGGCCAGCGGCCGTGATCTCCGTATCGAGATCTCCACGACCCGACCGACCGCTGACCTCGCCCATGTCACCCGGTGGGCCATCGACCGTGGCGTTGAACTCGACGGGCTGACGGTCGAGAGCGTGACGCTCGAGGACGTCTACCTCCGTTTGGTGGGGGAGGACACGTGAACGGCATCGGCCTGCTCTGGCGCTCAATCCGAGCCGAGAATCGTTTGTTCTGGCGAACCCCCATCGGGGCGTTCTTCACGATCGGCCTGCCATTGGTGATGCTGGTGCTCTTCGTGGCCCTGTTCGGAAACGACCCGATCGGCACCACCTATGGCGAGATCGCTACCGCCCAGTTCTACGCCGCGGGCCTCGGGGTGTTCGCTGCGGCGTCGGCGACCTACACCAACCTCGCCATCAACATCACCATGCGGCGTGACGACGGGGTGCTCAAGCGGGTCCGGGGCACACCCATCCCGCCGGGGGTGTTTCTCGCTGCGATCATCCTCTCCGGGATGTGGATCGCCGCCTTCGCCACCGCGCTCATGGTCGGTGTCGGGATCCTCGTCTACGGCGTCGACGTGGAACTGGCTCAGGTCCCGGCCATGATCGTCGCCTTCCTCGCCGGCACGGCGTGTTTCGCAACCCTCGGTCTGGCGCTCGCCTCGGTCGCCAAGACCGCAGCGTCGGCGCCGGCGATCGCCAACGCAACAATCCTTCCCCTCGGCTTCATGTCGAATGTGTTCGTGCCGCTCGAGGATCCACCCCAGTGGCTCACCGTTATCGGCGATGTCTTCCCGCTCAAGCCGTTTGCAGTGGCATTCAGCGAAGCGATGTCGCCGTTCACCACGGCACCGGCGTTCGCGTGGGATCGCATCGGCATGATGCTCGTATGGACCGTGATCGGTGTGATCGTTGCGGTTCGGCGCTTTCGGTGGGAGCCGGTTCCCGGCGCGAAGCGGAGTCGAGGCCGACGGAATCGACGGGCCGCCACCTAGCGACAACACTGCGGGGCATGCTCTCGAAGTTCGACGACTTCCCTATCCATCAGACGCCTGAACCGGTTGCGCACCCGGCGACGAGCGACAAGGACGTCTATGAGCGCTATTGGTTCAATGGCTACTCGACGTCAGGCGACTTCTATCTGGGTGCTGGCGCGGCGCTGTATCAGCACCTCGGGGTGAAGGACGCTCATGTGTCGTTCATCCATGAGGGACGCCAGTACGCCTTCCACGTGTCGGGGCGCCGTACCGACGAGCCGAGCGACCTAACGATTGGCCCGTACTCGCTCGAGATCATCGAGCCGATGCGTTCGTGCCGGATCAGGGTCACCGAAAACGAAACGGACTTCACGTGTGATCTGTTGTGGGAAGGGCGGACCGGCAATGTCGAGGAGCCTCGTCACCACCTCGGGCGTGGCCTGCGCAAGATCATGGATACGACCCGGTTCACCCAGCTGGGGCGATGGACGGGTTGGGTGCAGTTCGGCGATGTTCGGATCCAACTCGATCCGGCTGAGATCGTCGGCACCAAGGACCGGTCATGGGGAGTCCGACCGCTCATCGGTGGCGACACGCGCGGCGCGCCGGCGGCGTCGGCGACGGGTGGCATCTTCTTCCTTTGGGCACCGCTGAACTTCGAGGATCTCTGCCTCCACTATCAGTTGTTCGATGACACGGTCGGACGACCGCTGTTTCAGGTTGGTGCCCGTCTTCCCGTGTACGGGTCGCCAGGGGAGCTCCCAGGTGTTGAAGACCCGGCCGTGGAGCACATGCGAAACCTGGAACACGATGTGACCTTCGCGTCCGGCAGTCGAATGATCACCGCGGCGACGATCGCGATGACCTCGGTCGAGGATGGTGCTCGGCACGAGGTGCGGCTCGAACCGATCTTCACGTTCCGTATGAAGGGCATCGGCTACAGCCATCCGGAGTGGGTGCATGGCCGGTGGCACGACGAACTCGTGGTGGGCGCCGAGTCCTGGTTACTCGCCGAGGTCGACGACAGTGCCTACGAGAACCAGCACTGCCAGCATCTCGTTCGTGCCATCTACACCGACGGCTCGGGCCGCGAGCGGGTTGGCATCGGCGTGCTTGAGCAGAACCTGCTCGGCCCGTACAAGCCCTACGGGCTTGAGGGCTTCTTTGACGCGCCGGTCTACGAGTGACCGGCCTCGTGAACTTGATGAGTCCGGCCCGCTTCGGCCGACTCGACCTTCGAAACCGCGTCGTGATGGCGCCGATGACCCGTTCTCGGGCCTCCAGCACGGGTGATGTGACCGACATGATGGTCGAGTACTACCGGCAACGAGCGGGCGCCGGGATGATCATCACCGAAGGCGTGTACCCATCGGATGTGGGCAAGGGATACTGCCGCACCCCCGGCCTCGTGAATCACGCTCAGGTGTCGGGTTGGCGACGGGTGACCGATGCCGTGCATGACCGGGGCGGAACGATCGTGATGCAGGTGATGCACGTCGGTCGGGTCGCCGTCGCTGACAACAAGCCGAGCGGCGCCGAGACGATCGCTCCATCGGCCGTCACCGCCCGCCAAAAGCTCTACACGGATTCCGACGGAGGTTCGATGCAGCCGTGTGTCGAACCACGAGCGCTGGAGTCAGAGGAGGTTGCCGGGGTGATCGCGGACTATGCCCGGTGCACCGAGTTGGCGTTCGACGCTGGCTTCGACGGTGTGGAACTCCACGGCACCAGCGGGTACCTGCCGGCCCAGTTCCTCTCGACGGGCACCAACCGGCGCAATGACGAATGGGGTGGCTCGCTCGAACGGCGACTTCGCTTCTTCGTCGACGTCGCCACCGCAATGGCGGCGGTGGACGGAGCGGGCCGTGTCGGCTTTCGTATCTGCCCCGGCAACCCCTACAACGATCTGCACGACGACGATCCTGAGGAGACGTTTCGGGCGCTGTTGGCGTCGCTGGGGCCGCTTGGCCTCGCCTACTGCCACACGATCCGCATGCTGAGCACCGGTCTCGACAATGAGCAACTGTGCCGCCAAGCCTTTGACGGCCCGCTGATCATCAACGATTCCTACTGGCCACTGGAGGCCAATGAGGCGCTCGCCGATGGCCGAGGCGATGCGGTGGCATTTGGGCGACTGTTCATTACCAATCCGGATCTGGCGGAGCGCATCCGTGCTGGCTCGGCGTTGGCATCGACCGACGCTCATCACATCTATGACCCTGGGCCGGAGGGATACATCGACTTTCCGTCGATGGAAGGCTGACCGGCTCCGCCCTCGACCATGATGTTCTCCCCCGAGATCTAGGGTTCGTGCGTGGCGAAGATTCCATCAGCGGAGTTTGAGATCGACGCAGCAGTGATCCGTGCGTTGCTCGCCGAGCAGGCACCGCACCTCGCTCACCTTCCTCTTCAGCGCGTCGCGTCCGGGTGGGACAACGAGATGTGGCGCCTCGGAACCGATCTCGCCGTCCGGCTTCCTCGCCGAGCGCTCGCTGAATCCCTGATCGCCCACGAGCAGCGCTGGCTTCCAGAGTTGGCACCGCAGCTTCCGGTCGGTGTGCCGGTGCCGGTCGTCGCTGGAACACCGACTGCAGCTCACCCTCGACCGTGGAACGTTGTCGCCTGGCTGCCAGGCGAACCATTGGCGGACCGACCTGGAAGCGCAGCTGTGGCTGACGCCCTCGCTGGGTTCCTGGCTGCTCTTCATCAGCCCGCCCCAGCGGAGGCCCCGATGAACGAATGGCGAGGGGTGCCGCTGCCGTCGCGTGCTGATCGGGTCATGGAGGCCCTGCAAACGATCGCCGATGGCGGCGAGACCGAGCTATCGCTTCGATTGGGCGTGCTGTGGCGCACGCTGGTCGAAACGCCGGCCTACGACGGCCCGCCTGTCTGGTTGCACGGCGATCTTCATCCCCTCAATCTTCTGGTCGAAGGCGACGAACTCACTGCGGTCATCGATTTTGGGGATCTCACCTCGGGTGACCCGGCCTCGGACCTTGCCGTGGCCTGGATGGCTTTCGAACCCAGCGAGCGGCTTCGGTTGATCGCTGGGCTCTCGAATGTCGACCGCTCGACCTGGCGACGGGCACGCGGTTGGGCGCTGGCCCTCGGTGCCATCGTCATGGTCCACGCCGACGACGATCCGGTGTTGGCGACAACCGCTCGTGCTGCGCTCCGTCGGGTGCTCGACGGTACGGATGCGGCGTAGCGCTAAAGCTCACCCTTGGTCAGCGCAACCGAGACGTCACGTGCCCGAGCTCTGGTTTCGTCCAGATCGGCGAGACGTCGCATCCCGGCAAGTTGTTGGCCCATGCGGTGGTTTCCGCTGAACTGGTCGGCGTTGCGGGCAAGGAAATCCCAGTACAGCGAAGTGAACGGACACGCCGTCGGTCCCGTTCGTTGTTTCGGGTCGAATCGGCACGGCTTGCAGTGGTCGCTCATCCGGTTGATGTAGGCGCCGCCGGATGCGTACGGCTTGGTCGCCATGCGGCCGCCGTCGGCATGAAGAGCCATCCCGATCACGTTGGGGGTCATGACCCAGTCAGCCCCGTCGATGAAGGTGGCCCGCATCCACCGAGTCATGGCTTGAGGGTCGGTGCCCGTTGTCAGCGCCAGGTTCCCGAGCACCATCAACCGTTCGATGTGGTGAACGTACGCCTTGTCGTGCAGCGTCTCGATGGTGTGCGCAACACACGCCATCTCGGTCGTGGCGTCGCCGCTGAGAGCGGGTGGGAGGGGCGCATGCGCGTCCAGTGCATTCGAGTCGGCATAGTCCGAGCCCCACAACCAGTAGATCCCTCGGATGTACTCCCGCCAGCCGATGACCTGGCGGATGAAGCCCTCGACCGCGTTCAGTGCCAGTCCTCTCGAGTGGTAGGCGTTCTCGGCCGCTTCGACGACTTCGGAGGGATGAAGCAGCCCGAGGTTGAGCGAACTGCTCAGCACGCTATGCGCTAAGCGCCACTCGTCGCGCATCATGGCGTCTTCGTGGGTCCCGAAAACGGGGAGGGCGTGCTCGACGAACTCATCGAGGCGCTCGCGGGCTTGTTGGCGGGTCACCGGCCACCATCCGACGGGTTCGGCTCCCCAGAACTCGTGATCGGGATCGTCGTCGAAGTCGGCAAGTACCTGCTCGTCGATGGTGTCGAGCTCGAACGCAGTGAGTGGAGGCCATGACCGACCGTCGCGCGGCGGACCCTCGCGATTGTCGGCATCGAAGTTCCATCGACCGCCGACTGGATCGGCACCATCCATCAAGATGTCGAGGCGTCGGCGCTGCCAGCGATAGAAGTCCTCCATCCGCAGGGAGGTCCGCTCGGCCGCCCACGCTTCGAATTCCTCTGTCGTCGTGAGGAAGAGCTCGTCGGGGAGGAACTCGACGCCGAGGCGTTCGAGACGAGCGACCGCGGCATGAGAACTTGGTCGGGCCGCCACGAGCGGGGGGTCGCCGTGGTCTCGGCGATGGTCGGCGAGACCTGCCGCGAAGCTCTCGGACCGTCGATAGTCGACCGCAAACCCTGCGTCACGGAGTTCATCGGCGAAGTGCCGCATGGCGGACACGATCAAATGGGCTCGCTGTCGGTGCCATCGGCGGCTCGTCAACATGGAGCGGTTCTCGATGAGGAGCACCCGGCATGACGACGGAGACCGGTCACGAAGAGCACCGTGGTCACGGCTGAGCTGATCGCCCAGAACCAGCACGGTCGGATCGGGGGTCACGACGCCTGTGCCACCATCACGAGGGCGAGCACGCCTCGCACGGTCCACCCGACGGTGCGGATCCAGTTGGTCTGAACCAGTCGATGGGCATCGGCCGCGTTCCAACGCTGGGCGAGCCGACTGTGAAGAGGAACCTGGAGGAGGACCGTTGACGCCGTCACCAAGCCGAGCACAGCAAGAGACCCGAACGCGAGGAGTTGTGAAACGCCGTCGGGAGGCGCGGCCACCAGCGCAAGGGCGGTGAGCCCCTCCGCGGCCATCGGGGGCCCGACGACATAGGCAGTGCGTTGCGTGTGGGCTGCCTCATAGGCGACGAACGCGTGCTCGGGGACGTGCGTGAACAGTGGATAGTGCACGACCTGCACGAACCAGATCAGACCCACCATCACCAGTGTCGCTCCGGCATGAACGAGCAGGACGTTCATCGAACTGCTTCGACAGCCTCGATGAGATCGTGCAGGTTCGCGCCCGGTTCGTTCGTGATCGCCGTGATTCCGCTTACGGCGAGTTCAGCGATCATCGCCCGTGCGGTGCTGCGTCCCTGGTCGGTTGCCGACGTCAAGACCACAACCCCGATGTCGTAGTGGTTTGCGAAGTCGGCCACCTCCTCGGTGGGAAGGTCCGCACCGAGGTGATGCACCTTCCAGCCGGCTTCTTTGAGCACAGCGGCCGCCATGGAGGCACCGAGGCCGTGCCGTTCGCCGGTGGGTGTGGTGGTGAGCGCCCGCCCGCGGGGCCGTCCCCGCTTACTCGGCTGGTACGCAGCCAAGAGGCGTTGTGTGATGGTGCTTGCAAGGTGCTCTGTTGCGACCGTTGTGCACCCATCGGCCCAGTCGTCGCCGATCTGGCGCAGGGCCGGAGCGAACAGGCCCTCGATGATGTCGATGATCGGCGTGCCGGTGTCGGCGTAGCGGGCGGTGATCCGTCGAGCGGTGACTTCGTCCCCGTTCACGAGCGCAGCATGGAAGCGGGGGAGGGCCAGCCCGAACCCTCCCCTCGGGACCCGCCTGGTTGGCGGCGTTGGCGTGTTACGGACCCGCTGGAATGCATCGAGGTCGCCGAGGTCAATGGCGTACTTGCGGCTGACCTGACGAGCCGGAAGATCGCCGCGCCGAACCCACTGGTAGGCGGTTTGGTAGTGCACGCCGAGGTGATCGGCAGCTTCTTGGAGTCCGACGGTCTCACCCGAGGCCATGCTTGAAGCTACCACGGTGCCTGATTCTCCTATGAAGTTTGATCACCGGATCGGCCGGGTTCGTGAGGTTTTGGTCGGTGTCACGTTCACCCAGGTGTCATGAAAGGCGGCCGAGCCTTGATCATCGTCGGGAACGGCCGGATTGGTGAGTGCGTTGACCGCCCGACGTTCGGGCGATGCTGCATGCCACCAGCCAAAGGGGATGGCGACCAGTCCTGGTTGCATGCGCTCGCTTCGTTCGAGCGGAAGCGTCAGCGTGCCGCGGCCGTTGTGAACGCGCACGGTGTCGCCGTCGTCGACCCCGATGCGATCGGCGTCGACAGGGTGCATCTCAAGGTGGGGTTCACCTGTGCGCGGCCGGTGATCGGGGAACTGGGCGTAGTTGGCATTGAGAAACTTGATGTGTTGCTTGAGCGAGATCAGTTGGAATGGCCCGGTTGCCGCCGGTCGGGTTGGGTCGAGCGCGCCAAGCGAAAACGTGGTGTTGTCGTGGGGTCGGTGTCGGTGCGGAAGCGAGAACCGACACCAGCCGTGGGCCTCGAGGTGTTCCCACGTCACACCGTCGAGCAGTGGGTGGTCGCGTTCGAGGAGAGCCTTCACGAGCATCTCGTCGGACTCGTGGAGCGATGGATCATCCAGCTCCATCTCGGTGGCGAGTGATCGGAAAATGTCGTTGTTGGTTCGAGCCTCGCCCCGGGGTGCGATCGCTGGCCGGTTGAGCGCAAGGTTGAGGTGTCCCCAGGCAGGGGCGAGATCGAGCTGCTCAATCTGTGTCGTAACCGGAAGGACGAGATCGGCAAAGCGGGCCGTGTCGGTGACGAACTGCTCGGCGACCACCGTGAAAAGGTCGTCGCGGCGAAGACCCTCCACGACCCGGTTCTGATCCGGGGCGATCACCGCTGGGTTGCTGTTGTGAACGAAGAGGGCCTGGATCGGTGGGTCGAGGGTGGGGTCGGTCAGCACGGCACCGAGACGAGCCATATTGATCGTCCGCGGTGGTGGAGCGAGTTTCTCGTCGTCAAACCCGAACGCCTCTTCCCACCAGACCTGGGTCGATCGGGCGAGGCCGCCGCCGGTGTCCCGCCACGCCCCGGTGACCGCCGGGAGCGTGGCGATCGCCCGCATGATCTCGATGCCGTTGACTCGGTGCTCGGGCCCGACGAGTGATCGCACTGCGGCCGGCCGCCGTGTTGCAAACGTGTGAGCCAGCCATTCGATGTCTTCGCCGGCGATACCGGTCTCGGCTTCGGCCCGCCCCGGGTTCCACGGTCGGGCCGAGTCGAAGAGGGCATCGGCTCCCGTTGTTCGCTGGGTGAGCCAGTCTTGGTCGAGGAGTCCGTCCCGCTCCAGGACGTGCACGAGACCGAGGACCAGCGCAACATCGGTCCCCGGGCGGATCTGCAGGAATCGATCTGCTCGGTCGGCGGTGGCGGTCCGTACCGGATCGATCACAACCACGGTCGCTCCCGCCGCTCGAGCCCGCTCGATCGTCGACCAGAGGTGGCGGTTGGTCACGAGGGTGTTGGTCCCCCACAAGACGATCGTTCGGGCGAGGTCCAGATCCTCTGGGTCGATTCCTTTCGGGGTTCCCATCACCTGGGCGGCGCCCAGCCATGCGCTGACACCGCAGAGGTGGCGCTTGATGTCGGAGGTACCGAGAGCAGCGAAGAAGCGACGAGCCAGAATTCCTTTCTGGATCACACCCTGGGTGCCGTCGAAGGAAAACGGCAGGATCGCGGCCGGGCCGTGCTCCGCGATCACCGCTCGGAAGCGCCCGCCGATCTCCGCGATCGCATCGTCCCAGGTGATCGGCTCGAAGTGTCCGTCACCCTTGGGTCCTACTCGCCTGAGCGGCTGGAGAATTCGGTCCGGGTGGTGGACACGGTCGAGAAACCGGTTGACCTTGGGGCACAGTTGGCCTTCGGTCGTGGGGTGTTCGATGATCCCACGAAGCGCTACGGCCTTGCCGTTCTCGACGGTGACCTCCCACACGCAGGTGTCGGGGCAGTCGTGATGGCATGCACCCCGAATGACCTCCATCTCAGCGGCCTCTCAAGCGGTGTCGTCGTGCGTGAGCGAGTGCGAAACCGGTGAGCATCATGAAGCAGGATTCATCCAGCGGAAGGCCTCGCCAAGACCGACGCCAGCGAGTCGTCCGTGGTCGCGGGCCTCGGCCAGCGTGCGCTCAGCGAACGCTTGCGCCTGGTGGCCGTCGTCGTCTTCATCGATAGCCATCGTCGTCTCGAACTGGCTCTCGTGGGCCAGCAGCGCCCGGACCTTGGCATCGAGATGGAGCTGCTCGATCGCCTCGACGTGGTCAGGCTCCTCGGATTCGAACAACAACAGCGAGCTTGGGCGGTGGTGTTGGAGTCCTTCGGCCATGTGCTCTCGGTGGTAGTGAGGGTCACGGGCTGCGACCACGGCGTCCACGGTGAGAAAGCCGGCGGCTCGGTGGTCAGGGTGCATTCGCCATCGCCGCCAGGGGTCGTGGCCGAGCACGATGTCGGGTGTCGTCTGGCGAATGATGCGAGCGACGGCACCGCGCTGTTCGACGGTATTGGTGAGTTCCCCGTCGATCGCCTCGAGGAAATGGACCGTTGCGTTGGGATGGATACGACTGGCGGCCGCCGCGGCTTCGGTGCGGCGCCGAGCAATCAAGGCATCGGTGTCGGCATCCACATCCCACGTGCCCTTCGAGCCGTCGGTACACACAAGAAAATGAATCGAAGCCCCAGCCCCACCCCATTTGGCGAGGCTGCCGCCGCACTCGAACTCGATGTCGTCAGGGTGGGCGCCGATCGCAAGGACTGAGGAAGGGATCGGGAGGTCGACGTGCATAGTCAGCGCCCTTTCCGGCGAGATGGGGTCGGATCGGGTGAAGCCTCCTGAAGGCGGATCAGGTCGGCGGGTTCGTCGACATCGAGGGCCAGCGATGGATCGTCGATGACGGTGAAGGGCAGCCCGCGCTGCTCGGCTTCTTCACGGTGGGCCGCAAACGAGCCGGGTCCGTAGCGGAACGTGAAGGGGGTGCCGGTCGGCAGCGAGAGAACATTGCTTCCGTCGCGAGCGCTATCTGGCGCGATCGCCACACCCGATCCGGTCACGACCCGAAGGTCATCGGCGATGGGAAGGTCGGCGTGGGCGATGATGATCCGGGCGGGGACCGCGGCCGCGTTACCGATCTGTTCCACCGCCGCAGCGACGCTTTGGTTGAGGCCGGAGACTCCGGGAGCAAGGGGTTGAGCACCAACGCGGGTCGCCCAGCGGGCGACGTCGGCGTCGTCGCTCACGATGTGCACCGGAAGATCGTGTGCGGCGTGCACGACGCGTTCGGCCATCGCCTGCGCCAGGCGGCGACGGTCCGCCTCGGTGAGGACGCCAGCAAGTCGGGTCTTGGCGTCGTTGAACGACCGGATTGGGATCAGCACGGCGGCGTCGGTGGCTCGCACGCGGCGAGTCTAGGGTGGGCGCATGACCATGCGTGTCGCCGTGCTCGGTGCTGGATCGTGGGGGACCACGGTCGCTCATCTCACCGCACACAACGCACCCACCACCATTTTCGCTCGACGTGCCGACATTGCCGAGGCGATCAATGAGCGTCACGAGAATCTGGCGTATCTCGAGGGGTACGAACTTCATCCCGAACTGTGTGCCTCTCACGATCTGGCCTCGGTCGTTGCCGAGGCCGACCTCCTCGTGATGGGTGTTCCGTCCGGCAGCTTCCGCGAGACCCTGCGGAGCGTTCGACCACATCTTCGTCCCTGGGTACCGGTCGTGTCGCTGGCGAAGGGCCTCGAGTTCGGCACCGGGCGACGAATGACCGAACTGGTCGAGGAAGAGCTTGAGGGCCATCCGGTCGGTGTGCTCACCGGCCCGAACCTGGCGAAGGAGATCCTCGCTGGTGGGGCCGCCGCAGCCGTGATCGCGTTCACCGATCTGACGATCGCCGAGCGACTCCAAGCCGTGTTCAACCACCAGCTCTTCCGTGTCTACACCAGCACCGATGTGATCGGCTGTGAGCTCGGGGGAGCGCTCAAGAACGTGATTGCGTTGGCTGCCGGCATGGCGGACGGCCTTGGCACGGGGGACAACACGCGAGCTGCAGTGATGACCCGCGGCCTCGCTGAACTGACCCGACTCGGGGTGGCGCTTGGTGGTGACCCGGCCACCTTTGCTGGCCTTGCCGGGATGGGCGATCTGCTGGCGACCTGCATGAGCCCCCAGAGCCGCAATCGTTATGTCGGAGAGCAGATGGGCAAGGGTCGTTCGGTCGACGAGATCCAAGCGGAGATGAACCAGGTTGCCGAAGGGGTGAAGTCGGCCCCGATCGTCTGCGAGCTCGCACAAGCACACGAGGTTTACATGCCGATCGCGGAACAGATGCGAGCCTGTGTCCAAGAGGGCAGGAGCGCAATGGAGGCCTACCGAGGTCTGGTCCGAAGTCCGGCGGCCCGAGAGATTGACCCCGACTAATCATGGGACTTCTTCCTCGTTTTCGCCGCCGGCCTCCACCCCTCGATCCCTCGTTCGGGCAGCTCTTGGGTGACCTTCAGGGTCCCGTTGCGCGGATCAGTGCGAAGGGCGACATCGCCACACTCGACCGCTCCTGGCAACTCGAATGGGGCGTGCGTGCCGGGACATCGTGGAAGCGCGCCGCTCAGGAGACCGCTGTCCGTCAGGGTCGGGTCGACGACGCTCCGGTGTACGAAACCTGGATGCGCGTCCCGGGGGGCGATGTCATCCAGCGGGTTGGGGTGATCAACAGCGGGTCCGGTCGAGCGCTGATGGTCGAGTACGAGAACGCGTCGCCAAACGCCGTTGTCGTCGCAACCGTCGGTTCCGGCGTCGGTCCGGTTTCGGCTGAACTCTCCGGCGTGCGCCTCGATGGCGTCTGCTGGATCCGTCCCAGTGTCGATGCCGGAGCAGTGGCCGTGGGCAAGGACATCTGGGCACAGCTGGACGACGAGCCTGATGACGCGTCGGTTGTCGGCGACGGCTCGATCGCCATGCTGGTACCCCTCCCGCACCGGCAGACGATCAGCGTCACCGTGACAATCGACGGTGATGGCAAGATGCGGCCGGTTGCGCCCGCCGAAATCGCCGCCGGCTGGCGAGCGGTGACCGCCGATGCGCTAAGCGTCGAGGTTCCGGATACCGATCTGGAGGCCGCATGGCGACGAGTCGTCGGCGACCTCGTTCTCGCCGCAGGCTCCGATGACCCCATCGTGGTGGGCGAAGCAGCATGGTGGCTGGATCTCGCCGGGTTGCCGGTCGAGGCGGACCGTGCCCGAGCAAACCTGCTCACCGTCGCCGACCGCAGCCGACTCGAACCCGATGCGGCGGTCGTGGCCCTGCGGGCACTGGCCTCCCGAGAACTCCGACAGGGTCGAGCTTCGGCGCTCGGCGAGATCGCCGGACCGCTGGTGAAACTCGCCGGCGATCACCTCGACCGCGACACGGCCCGGATTGTCGCGCGGGCGTTGGCGTCCGAGGCCCCCGGAGCGGCGGCAGATGCAGCCGCCCTGGCGGAACACTGCCTGGTCGATGCTCGACCGATGGTGTCGCCGGTCGCTTCTGGGGCGGAGCGGGTGCTCGGGCATCTCTTCTGTGACGCCGATCTCACCGAGCAGATCGAGATGCTCCCATCGGTGCCAGAGGCCTGGTTTGGGCAGCCGATTGATGTTCGCGGAATGGTGACCGGGCTCGGCACCCTGTCGTTCAGTGTCCGTTGGCATGGTGATCGACCCGCCGTGTTGTGGGAGCGAATCGGTGGGCCCGAGAACACAACCCTTACCTGCCGGGGGCTCGACCCAGCGTGGTCGAGCACGGAGCGCTCAGGGGAAGCGCTTTTGGCGGCCCCGTGAGTGGAGGTCGGGCACCCCACTTGCGAGCCGCGCTGAAACAAAAGGCCCCCGGCCTTGACGTTGAGCGAGCGCTGTGGGCAGATGGCGCATCGATCGTCGCAGGAATCGACGAGGTGGGGCGAGGCGCATGGGCCGGACCTCTGACGCTCGCTGCGGTCGTCGTGCCCCGTGACAAGCGGTTGTACAAGGTGCGCGACTCCAAAATGCTCACGGCCGCCGAGCGGGAAGTCATGTACGAGCGGGTGCTCGACTGGGCCGAGCATGTCAGCGTCGCCCACGCAACCCAGGTCGAGTGCGACGAACTCGGGATGTCGGCGGCGCAGAAGTTGGCGGCCCGTCGGGCGCTCGAAGGCCTCGGTGTCACGGTCGATCATGTCGTGGTTGACGGCAACTGGGACTTCGTCGAGACCGTCCCGACCACGATGCTCGTGAAAGGCGACGCAATCTCGCTGTCGATTGCGGCAGCATCGATCGTCGCCAAGGTGACTCGCGATCGCATGATGACGGCCTGGCACGACTCCTTCCCGGCGTACTCGTTCGCAGGAAACAAGGGCTACCCGTGCCCGCGCCACAAGGCGGCGCTGGCTGGAATCGGGCCTTCGGTGATCCACCGGCGACGGTGGGCCTTCATGGATGACCTTCGGTGGACCGGTCAGCCACGCGTCGTCGACCTCGACACCGAATCCCAGATGGAGTTGTTCTGATG
>Ga0181593_10000126_pt1 | contig 58859 bp, 55 predicted proteins | sample 071ome_19_FD_133756 | JGI IMG/M metagenome (GOLD analysis project Ga0181593, IMG submission 133756) | Coastal salt marsh microbial communities from the Groves Creek Marsh, Skidaway Island, Georgia - 071413AT metaG (megahit assembly) | ecosystem: Environmental > Aquatic > Marine > Intertidal... | reverse complement strand
CATGGCCTTTACCGCGCCGCTGATTGTCACCGCGCTGTCGCCGCTTTTATTGGGCGAGAAGGTGGGCTGGCAGCGCTGGGCCATGGTGATCCTGGGCTTTGCCGGCGCGCTGATCCTGTTGCGCCCGGCGTTTACCGGCGACGGGCTCGGCTATATCGTCGGGTTTTTCGCCGGCGTCTTTATGGGTGTTTTTTATGCCCTGAACAGAAAACTAGCCACTGCAGCGCCGCCCATCGCGTCGATCGCCTATGCCGGCTATATCGGCTTCATCGCCGCGACCCCTTTCACGGTCTTCAACTGGACCCCGCCGCAGGAAGGCGACGGCTGGATTATCTTCGGTTTCGTTGTGCTGGCGGCCATCGGTCAGACGCTCTTGATCTCCGCCTTCCGTTACGGTCAGGCGAGCTTGGTCGCGCCCTTCCACTATGTGCAGATATTGGCCGCCACCCTGTTCGGCTGGATGTTCTTTGAACAATTGCCGGACGGGTATACCTGGTTGGGGGTCGCCATCGTCGTTGGCTCCGGACTTTACATCGCGCTCCGGGAGGCGCGGCAAAACAAGGCAGGGGCGTAGACCGGCTACGATTTATCCAGCACGCTCTGGGTCAATTGCACCAGCAGCTTGGGAAAAAACGGATCCGACTGCTCCACATGTTTGACCGAGCCGAAGGCGTTGAACAGCCGCTGATCATCCAGACAAAATGCGCCCAGCACGGTGATCCGGCTGTCAGAGGTGCTTAGGTTCATGGATTCGCCCTTACACAGTTCCTCGCCGCTATCCCCTTCCGCCGCGCCAAAGGCAATATGATAGACGAAGTTGGAGACGCCGGTCTCCGCCGGGTTCCGGGTGAACCGCAAGACGGGCGCCTGGACGGAACCGGCGATATGCTTCAACACCTCGTCGGCAAAGGCGTCGCCCGCATTACCGTAAGGACTGCCATGCACTTTAACCAGAATGGGGCCCTTGGCTTGGACATAGTTGATGGTTGACGCCACAATCGGACCTGCGCTGTGGCCTTCGACAATGGTCGGCGCCTCATCGCAGCCCACAAGCGCCAGTAGGCCAGCAAACAGACCGCCGCGCGCAAAAATTTTCTTTCCAAGAGTGCTCATGAAGTCCTCGCACGTTTCGATGGGATGGGTTCACCTTACCTCACCCGCGCCGGAGTTCAATCGTGCAGGTGGTTTGGCCTGAAATAAGCAGTCCCGTACGGCAAAATTGCGGCAAAAAGCCGCTTTTCGGCCCCGGATTCGAATGAATCCCGATGAACCCAAAAAAATGTCGATATTAATTTCTCTCTAAGGCCTTGATTCTATGTGGACTCCAAAAAAAGTTGCGGATTATTTGCTATATGTGAGCTTCGTCACTGAACAGGACCGGAGTTTGTGGGAGACTACAAACATCAAGAGTTTAGGACCTCTTGAACACCTCTTAAAAACTCCTCCCCTCGGGGGAAACGTAAGGGCCCAGGACTGATCATCCGGGGCCGTTTTTTTGTAAATCCCGTCCACGCCAAAAGCTTTCTTTCCCCTTCCGGATCACCTATCGTCTGCGGTCTCTCAGCCTTGCCGTATCCGGCACGCCAACCACAAGGACAAACAAGCTTGGCCGATCCAGCCTCTATGCCCGCGACCACTGAATTGAGCAGCCGCCAAGGCATATTGGGCGTGCTCTACGCGATGGGGTTTTCATTTTTCCTCGGATGGGGCTGGGTGTTGGTCAAACACATGTCCACGGAGATGCACGCACTGGAGGTCACCTTCTGGGGGGCGTTCTTCGGCTTCCTGGCGTTTATCCCGACCATCCTGAAGAACGGTATGAAGGTTTTGGGGACCAAACGCATCGGCACCCACTTCATCCGGGCCTGCGCCAATAGTTGCGCCATCCTAGCCTGGTTCTGGGGACTGACCATGGTGGACCTGGCGGACGCCGCCGCGCTCAATATGCTGGCGCCCTTGTTTATCACGATCGGGGCGATGTTCTTTTTCGGTGAACAGGTGGGTCCGAAACGTTGGGCGGCCTTAATTGTCGGTGGGCTGGGGGCGATCGTCGTCGTTCGGCCCGGGTTTCAGGAAATGAATATCGGCATCGCCATGGTCACCACCACGGCGATTTTCAGCGCCATCCAGCGGCTGATCTCCAAATCCTTATCGGGGACCGAATCATCCACCACCAGCGTGATTTATCTGATGTTCTTTATGATCCCGGTGACGTTGCTGGCCGCCTCCTTTGTTTGGACCTGGCCGACTTGGGAACAGTTGGGCGTCTTGGCGGTTCTGGGTATGCTATTGAGCGCCGGGCACTTTTCCTGGATGAAGGCGCTGACCTATGCGGATATCAGCGCGGTCGAGCCGGTGAACTTTACCCGAATTCTGTTTGCCGCGGTGCTGGGATTTTATTTCTTTAACGAAGTGCCGACTATTTTCACCTGGATCGGCGGGATTATGATCGTCGGCTCCACCACCTATATCGCGCGCCGTGAAGCCGCCATCCGGTCAGGCCGGATACCGGCGGAAGCGGGGTGACGCCCCGTTTGAGACCGTTCTCTCTTTGCCGTCACCCGCGGACTTGATCCGCGGGTCCACCTTGATTTGAAAATGGATACGCGGGACAAGCCCGCGCATGACGAGGAGAAATCCCCCCATCCGGCCCTTCGGGCCACCTTCCCCCGCAAGGGGGGAAGGCGTTCCTAAAGGTAAGGTCGCAGCTAATCCCCTCCCCCTTTACGGGGGAGGGTGCGGTGTCCGGGCAACCGGACAGCGCGGGTGGGGGTGGAGGGCATCAAACCCTGTTCTTCATGTCATCAAACCGGCCGTCGAGAAACGCCGCAAGATTGTGTTCGATCACCGGCAAGGCTAGGTCCGCGTAGGCCGTGGTCATGCCGCCCATGTGGGGCGTGAGAATCACATTGGGCAACTCCCAGAGGGGCGACGCCTGCGGCAGCGGTTCCTCATCAAACACGTCCAACGCCGCGCCGGCGATGCCGCCGGACTTTAGCGCCTCGATAATCGCCTGATCGTCCGCCACCTTCCCCCGCGCCAGATTGATCAGGATCGATGACGGCTTCATCGCGGCCAACACCTCGGCATTGACCATGTGATGGTTCTCCGGCGTGTAGGGCGCCAGCAGCAAAAGGTAATCCACACCGGCGACTGCCTCCAACACCTCCGCCCGCGCATACACCCGATCAAAGTTCGGGATGTCGCGTGGCGTGTTGGAGATGCCGATGACGGACATGTCGAACGCCTTGGCCCGCGCCGCCACGGCCTCGGCGATCAGGCCCACGCCCCAGATGCCGAGGGTGCGGCCGCCCAGGATCGGGCCCGGCCAGCGTTCCCACTTCTTGGCTTTTTGGTTGTCCAGGATTCGCGGCAGGCCGCGGTTAAACGCCAGCATCATCATGATGGTCATCTCCGCCATCTGCGGCCCGTGCATCCCCCGCATGGAAGAGAGCAGCACGTCCTTCGACAGTCCCTCCCGGTCGGCGAACCCGTCCACCCCGGTGCCCAGCGCCTGGATGAATTTCAGGTTGGTGTTTTTCTCGTAAGGTTCATCGAACAGGATCGGCCCGAAGCCGATCAGCACGTCACAGGCGTAAAGCCCGTCGCCCAGATTGCTTTTGTCATAGCCGAGGGTAAAGGTGACATCCGGGAACTGCGGCGCGAGGCGGTCCAGGTACTGATCCGCGTTAAACGCCAAAATGTGTACGTGTGTCATCGGCTCCCCGATCAGGCGGTGATTGCCGCCCCCGAATTTTTAGGGTACGGACCCTAGGCATAATCACCCTGGCGCATCCGCCAATCAATCATAAAGGGGAGGAAAGCATGACCGCTTATTTGATCGCCAATGTGTCCGTGAACGACCCGGACGGGTTCGCGGCCTATCGGGAAAAAGTAGCGCCGTTGATCGAACAATATGGTGGCCGCTACATCGTGCGGGGCGGCGAAATCGAACATGTCGAAGGGGAGATGGACGTGGCCCGTCTGGTCATCGTCGAATTCGACGATATGGACGCGCTGCGAAAGTTCTATTTCAGCGATGATTACGAGCCGGTCAAAGCCATGCGCCTGGCCTCCACGGATTCCAAGGCCATGCTGGTCGAAGGCTACGCAGGCTAGAGTTCACGCACATGCCGGAACGTCGATTACCCGCCGGCCGGGCCAATGTGTTTCAGGTGGTCCGGCAGAAACGTCAGGAAGCGCAAGCCCAGGGCATGACCCTGTTTGACCTGTCCATCGGGGAGCCCAAGGGCCCGGCCCTGTTGAGCGCGCGCGAGGCCGCGGCACGAGAGATTATGAGCGAGGCCGAGGCGATGCACGCCTATCAGTACAATCTGGATACGGCGGTCCCGGACTTTTCCAAGCGCTTCGTCACCGCGCATCTGGGCCTAGAGGTGGCCGGCGACGGCGTCTCTTATCTGCCCATCGCGGGGATCAAGCCAATCCTGGGATTGTTGCCGCTCGCCTGCGGGTGCGCGACCGACCGGGTGGGCGTGGCGACCATGACCGCGCCCGGCTATCCCATTCCGGCGGACTGGTGCGCCTATCACCCCCACGCGGAACATCAGCCCCTGCCCCTCAACGTGAAAAACCAATTCCTGTTTGCGCCAGAGGAAATCCCCGCCAACACGGACCTGATCATGACCAACTACCCGCACAATCCATCGGGCCAGGTGGCCGACGAAGATTGGATGCGGGCGCTATGCGCGCATTGTCAGGCGAACGGCATCCGGCTGTTCAATGACGCGGCCTATATTTGCCTCAGCCATACCGATGACAATACCAGCCTCGCCGAAGTCGCCGGCGACTATCCCGATCTTTCCTGGGCGGAGGCCTATACCGCGGCCAAACTTATCGGCAACGGCACCGGCTGGCACGTGGGTGCTGTGGTCGGCAGCGCCGATTTCATTGCGGACCTGGGCGAGGTAAAGGGCAAGACCGACGCCGGCTATGTGCCGGCCATGGCCGCCGGCGTGATTGAAGCGTTGGAAAACGATCAGGACGGCATCGCCGTCTACCGAAAAATGTACGAAGAACGCCTAGCCATCCTGATCAATCTGCTGGCCGATCACGGCATGCGCCTGGCGCTGGAACCCCGCGCCGGGTTCTATACCTTGTGGCAATCGCCGACCCGGGCCTTCGGCCGCAAGATGGAAAGCGCGATGGATTTCAACATGGCGATGATCGAGGAGACGGGCGTGGTTGGCGTGCATTTCGGCGACTACCTGCGCTATGCCGTCTGCGCCGATGTGACCACCATGACAGACGGACTCAACGCCGCCTTCGAAAAGGCCGCCGTCAGGTATGACTAAGGAAACGCGCTAGACCGCGTTGATCTTGGCGGCGAGGATGAAGTCGTTTTCGTGCAGGCCGTTGATCTTGTGGGTATAGATGGTGATCCCCGCATAGCCCCAGCCGAATTCAATATCCGGATGATGGCCTTCGTCCTCGGCGATGGCACCCACCTTGTTCACGAAATCCAGCGACGCCTGAAAATCATCGAACTCGAACCGGCGATGCAGATGATGCGCCCCGTCCTGCAGCTCCCAGCCCGGTGTCTGAGAGAGGAAATCCCCCGCCTCGTCTTCGGTCAGGGGCGGAATGCCCCCTTGGCACGGCACACAGGTTTTGGCGGTCAGCGCATCGGTCATGATCGTCTCCTTTGATGCGCCCACTCCACTATCAATGCCCTCCCCGGTCAAGGGGCGCAAAAAACGGGACGTGAACAGTGTGGCCATATTGATTAAGCTGCCCCCCGCAAACGACAACAATCAGGGACGGGAAGCTTTCCCGAGACATGACATGAGTGACGCTTTTATCTGTGACGCCGTCCGCACGCCGATCGGCCGCTACGGCGGGGCCTTATCCACCGTCCGCGCCGATGATCTGGCGGCCATACCCATGGTCAGTCTGGAAGAACGCAATCCGGATGTGGACTGGGACCAGACCGACGACGTGATCTATGGCTGCGTCAATCAGGCCGGCGAAGATAACCGCAACGTGGCGCGCATGGCGTTGTTGCTGGCGGGACTGCCGGAAAGCGCGCCCGGCGTCACCGTCAACCGTCTCTGCGCCTCGGGCATGCATGCCGTCGGCAGCGCCGCACAAGCCATCCGCACCGGCGAGGCTGATCTGATGATCGCGGGCGGCGTGGAAAGCATGTCCCGCTCTCCTTTCGTGATGCCCAAAGCCGACACGGCTTTTTCCCGCAATGCGGAGATCTATGACACGACCATCGGTTGGCGCTTCCCCAATGCCAAGATGAAGCAGCTATATGGCACCGATTCCATGGGCGAGACGGCGGAGAACGTGGCCGAAGACCACAAAATCAACCGGGAAGACCAGGACGCGTTCGCCGTCCGCAGCCAGGCCAAGACCGAAGCCGCCCAAGCCGACGGCCGGCTGGCGGAGGAAATCATCCCCGTCAGCATCCCCCAACGCAGTGGCGACGATATCGTGGTGGACACGGACGAACACCCCCGCGCCGGGACCAGCCTCGAACAATTGGCCAAGCTGCGCGCCGCCTTCCGGGACGGCGGCACGGTGACCGCCGGCAATTCCTCCGGCGTCAATGACGGAGCCTGCGCCCTGATCCTTGCCTCCGAAGACGGTGTGAAGCGCCACGGTCTCACCCCGCGCGCGCGGGTTCTCGGTATGGCCAGCGCCGGCGTAGCGCCGCGCGTCATGGGCATCGGCCCCGTCCCAGCGGCAGAAAAGCTACTCGAACGGCTTGGCCTCACCATCGATGATCTGGATATCATCGAGCTGAATGAAGCCTTCGCCTCTCAGTCCCTGGCGGTCCTGCGCGGCCTCAACATCGCCGACGACGATGAACGGGTGAACCCGCAAGGCGGCGCGATTGCGTTGGGCCATCCCCTGGGCGCCAGCGGCGCACGGCTGATCACCACGGCCATGTACCAGTTGCAGCGAGGCGGTGGTTCCAAGGCGCTCTGCACCATGTGCGTGGGCGTTGGCCAAGGCGCGGCGATGATGATTGAGAAAGTCTAGCACGGCGTCTATGTCAAAGCCCCACGTTCTCATCAACGCGCCGATCACGGATGACAACCGGCGGCGCCTGAGTGCGGATTACGCGCTGCATTTCATCGAAGAGGCCCCGGACCGGGAGGCCTTTCTAGATACCGTCGGCGGCGATATTCAAGCCATTATCACCGACGGCCCCCGGGATATCGACAAAGCGTTAATGGACCGGCTGCCGAAACTGGCGCTGATCGCCGGCATGGCTGTCGGCGTCAACCGGTTCGATCTGGCGGAGGCGGAAAAACGCGGCATCACCATCACCAACGCCAGCGGCACCAACGCCGCGAGCTGCGCCGATCTGGCCGTGGGACTTCTCTTGGCTGTGGTCCGCAAAATTCTACCCAACGACAGGTTGATGCGCAGTGCCGGCGGCGACGAAAACGGGCCCAAGATTTTCTCCGACACCATCACCGGCAAAAACGTCGGCATTCTGGGGCTGGGGGCCATCGGCGGGGCGTTTGCAACGCGGGCGGCGGCCTTCGATATGGAGATCGCCTATCACAACCGCCGGCAGAAAGATGTGCCTTACACGTATTACCCGGACGTTCCCTCCCTGGCGGCGAATGTCCGCTATCTGATGGTCAGCTGCCCCGGCGGGGAGGAAACCCATCACTTGGTGAACACTGAAGTCTTGGAGGCCCTGGGACCCGACGGCGTGCTGATTAATATCGCCCGGGGCTCCGTCGTCGATACGGCGGCGCTGGTGACGGCCCTCGACAACGGCGTGATCGCCGGTGCGGGCCTGGACGTGCTGGAAGGCGCCGCCGCCGACTTACAGGCGCTTTGCGGGATGGACAATGTGGTCATGACGCCGCACTTAGCCGGCAATACTTTCGAGGCGGAGCAGGCCCGAAATGAGCTGGTCGCCGATATCCTGGATGATTTTTTCGCCGGTCGGCCGGTGGCCAACAAAATTCTGTGACCCTCTAAATTTGTCCCGGCCGACGGCTTGACCCTCCGTGGCTTTTATCCCACTCTCCCTCCAAGCGCCGGCCGCAAGAATGCTGGCCAAATGGGAGACGCAAGAGACAAATCAGGGACCGTATGACCATCGATCCAGCGCATCAGCGCGCTCAACTCAATAACACCTTATATATGGGAGGCACGCTCACATGAGCGCCAAATTCGCTATTGTCGGCGCGGGACCGGCCGGCATGTACGCTGCGGACGCGCTGTTGAAAAGCTTCGACGGCTGCAACATCGATGTGTTCGAGAAGTATCCCGCGCCATTCGGCCTGATCCGTTATGGCGTCGCTCCCGACCACTACAAAACCCGCAACACCTCCCGCCAGTTTGCCCGCACCCTAGACGAACCCCAAGTCGGCTATTACGGCAATGTGGACATCGGCACCGACATCACCATGGACGAATTGAAGGCCAACTATGACGGCGTGGTGCTGGCCATGGGGGCCTATAACGACCGCAAGCTGGGCATCCCCGGCGAGGACCTGCCCGGCGTCTATGGCGCCTGCGCCTTCGTCGGCTGGTACAACGGCCATCCAGAGTTCCGCGATCTCGACCCATTGCTGGACAAGGGTGGCGTCTCGGTGATCGGCATCGGCAACGTGGCCCTGGATGTCTGCCGAGTGCTGGCCAAAACCCGTGAAGAGATGGTTGGCTCTGACATCTGTGCCCACGCGCTGGATGCGATCGAAGCCGCGCCGATCACGGATCTGCATATGTTCGGCCGCCGCGGCCCGATTGAGGCCGGCTTTACGCCTAAGGAACTGGGCGAAATCCGTGATCTGGAACGTTGCGCCGCCATTGTCGATCCAGCACAACTCCCCGACGAAGTCACCGGCGATTTTGAAGGCCGGACCGCTGGGATTAAGGAAAAGAACCTGAACCACTTGAAGGAATTGGCGGCCCAGAACAAGCCCGAGAAGCCGGTGAAGATGAACCTCACTTTCTATGCCTCGCCCATGGAAATCCTGGGCGGCGACCGGGTGGAGGCCCTGCGGCTGGAGAGAACCGAGGTGGTGGACGGCCGCGCCGTCGCCACCGGCGAAACCTTTGATGTTGAGTGCGGCGCCGTGGTCACGGCCATCGGCTATCACACACTGCCGCCAGAAGGCGTACCGCTGGACGGCGGCACCATCGCCAACACCAACGGCCATGTGGCGGACAATGTCTATGTGGTGGGCTGGGCCAAGCGCGGCCCCAGCGGCACCATCCCCACCAACGGCCCCGATTCACGGGACGTGGTGGACGTGATGATCAAGGATATCTCTGATGGCCGCAAAGCCGGCAGGGAGGCCATCGACGCCCTGATCGCGGAGCGCAATGTGCGCCGGGTTAACTTCAACGAATGGAAGATTATCGGCGATGCGGAGACCAACCGCGCGCCCGAAGGGCACCCCCGCGAACGCTTCACCCGCGTCGACGAAATGCTGGCGCTCCTTGATTAGGATGGGTCCCCGGATCAAGTCCGGGGATGACGGCGGTAAAGAGGACCGTCATGCGCGGGCTTGACCCGCGTATCCACGTGAATAACCACAGACCACACAGAGAGCACTGAGGGACTGTACCGGTCTCTCTCTATCAGTCTAAATTGATGCGTCATGCCCGAGTTGGGACCAATGCCAATTGGGACCAAGTCTCGGGTATCCATGGGCATGGGTTGCATGGTTCCCCGACAACTGCTGCGCAGGTCGGGGATGACGCAATAGTGGTGGGAGAAGCGTGGGCAATGGGGGTTGTGCGTTAAACCAAACCGCGTATCTTCCCAACCCACCATGATCCTCGACCTCTATCTCCTCGCCGTCATCGGCTTTGCCCTGGGTTTTGACCAGCACCGCTCTCTCATCTTGGAGGGTGCCCACCTAAAAGACGGCAGCTTCAAAGCCAGCCTCACCGACGCCTTCGCCTGGACCGGCGGCATCGCCACGATCATCATGCTCATTTTCGGGTTCTTTGTCGGGCTCTGGTGGTGGCCCTTGCTGGCCATGGCCGTGGGCACCGGTGTGAATTATGCCGGCCGCAAATCGGTCCCCCTGGAGCAGCGCTGGATTGTGACCATCGGCGCGACACTCACGGGCGCAGCCGCGACTGCCGTCTTTTTCCTGCAGCCCTAGGCCCGCTTGCTGATCACCAGGGTGGTCCAGCCGTCCACCCGGATACGCTGTCTCAGATACAACCCCTGCACCCGATGGGCCGAGAAGACCTTCATCTCGTCTTGGATCAACAGCCCGGCCAGGATCGCCGTCCCGCCGGGCGCCAGATGGCGGACCAGGTCTTTGGCCATGCGGGTGAGCGGCCGGGCCAGGATGTTGGCCGCGATCAAATCAAACTGCCGGGCATAGACGAGCTGATGGCGATAACCACGCCCGGCCCCACAAGCGACCAGCCCGCCCTCCCCGTTGACCCGGACATTTTCCTTGGCCGTCGCCACCGCCTTAGGATCGATATCCACGGCAGCCACGGGAATCCGCCAGCGTTTGGCAATGGCGAGCGCAAGGATGCCGGAGCCGCAGCCCATATCCAGGGCATGGCGCGGCCGCACATTGTTCAACCCATCCAAGGCTAAAAGACACCCCATGGTGGAGCCGTGCTGGCCAGAGCCGAAGGCCGCGCCCGCCGGTACCTCCAGGGAAATGCGCGCATGCGGAATCGGGTCTTCGAACTCCGCGCCATGGATAAAAAACCGGCCTGCGTCCAACGGCGGAAACTGCTTCAGATTCTCAACCACCCAGTCGATCACGGGAATGCGCGCGTGATCAATGTCCGGGGCTTGGGTGTCCATCGCCTCGGCCGTAGCTTTGACCGCGATCTCCACCCGCTCTCGGTCCGGCGGGCCCTCGGCAAAGCCAGTGACCTGCACAAAAGACGTCTCCGGCCGGGCCGACCAGGAAACCGAGTCGCAATGAGGTTCGATCGCCGTGGCGAACGCATCCGCTTGGTCCTTGGGCACGGAAAGGGTAATCCTGCAGAGATGCTCGGTGGCAGGCATGAGATGTCAGCTAGCCGTCACGCCGGCTCGACGAAACTGTCGATGACCTTCTTGGTGCCGGCCTTATCAAACGCCACTTCCAACTTGTTGCCGTCGGCGGCGATCACCTGGCCGTAGCCGAATTTTTGGTGAAATACGCGTGTACCCTCTGAGAATTTTGCCTCTTCACCGCCGGAAGCCACCAGCCAGGCGTCGCCCTCCACCACCATACCGTCGCGGGTGTGGCCGGCGCGTTTGGGCGCATGAGTACCGGGCTCGAAGGTGAAGCCGCTGTCCTGGCGGAATCCGCCGCCGCCCCGCAAGTTGCCGTAGAGCCCGGCTTCGGCGATCTGTTCCACATTGTCGTCCGGCAGCTCATCGATGAAGCGGGACGGCAGCGCGTTCTGCCACTGGTTATAGATGCGCCGGTTGGCGGCGAAACTGATCCGCGCCTCTTTCTTCGCGCGGGTGATCCCCACATAGGCAAGGCGGCGCTCTTCCTCCAGGCCGCGCAGGCCTTCTTCGTCCAGGCTCCGCTGATGGGGAAATAGGCCCTCTTCCCAGCCGGGTAGGAAAACCGTGTCGAACTCCAACCCTTTTGCCGCGTGCAGTGTCATCAGACTGACTTTCTCCTCGGCGTCATTTTCGTCGTTTTCCATCACCAGGCTGACATGCTCCAGAAAACCTTGGAGGTTCTCGAACTCATCCAACCCCGCCACCAGTTCCTTCAGGTTCTCCAGCCGCCCTGGCGCTTCCGGGGATTTGTCCCGTTGCCACATCTCCGTATAGCCGGACTCATCCAGAATAATCGCCGTCAGTTCGGCATGGGGCAGCACGTCCATATTCTGCCGCCAGCGTTCGAAATCCTGGATTAGGCCTTTTAGCGCATTGCGGGCCTTGGGTTTCAACTCATCGGTATCGACGATCATTCGGGCTGCCTCGTAGAGTGGCATGCCTTGGCCACGCGCCAGATAGTGAATGGCCTGCAGGCTGGCCTGGCCCAGGCCGCGCTTGGGCACATTGACGATGCGTTCGAACGCCAGATCATCGTCGGGGCTGACCAGCACCCGAAGATAAGCAATAGCGTCGCGGGTCTCTTGGCGTTCATAAAAACGCGGGCCGCCGATCACCCGGTACGGAATGCCCAGCGTGATCAGCCGCTCTTCAAACTCCCGCGCTTGAAAGCCGGCGCGGTATAGAATCGCCATTTCTTCCAGGGAATGGCCTTTGGATTGGCGCGCCTCGATCTCGTCTCCGATGACGCGGGCTTCTTCTTCCCCGTCCCAGACCCCCTGGACGGCGACCTTCTCGCCCGTTTCCATACCTGTCCAGAGCGTCTTACCGAGCCGTCCGTCATTGTGGGCAATCAAGCCAGAGGCGGCGGCCAGGATGTGGGGGGTCGAGCGATAATTCTGCTCCAGCCGGATCACCTGCGCGCCCTCGAAATCTTTTTCGAACTTGAGGATGTTGCCAACCTCGGCGCCCCGCCAGGAATAGATCGACTGATCGTCATCGCCAACGCAGCAGATATTCCGATGCTCCTGCGCCAACAGCCGAAGCCAGAGATACTGGGACACATTGGTGTCCTGATACTCGTCCACCAAGATATAGCGAAACTTCTGCTGATACTGGTGCAGGACGTCGGGGTTTTCGGTAAACAGCGTCAGACAGTGGAGCAGCAGATCGCCGAAGTCGGCGGCGTTGAGGGTCGCCAATCGTGCCTGGTATTCCTCATACAGTTTGGTGATGATGCCCTCGGCGAATTCGGCCCCTTCCTCGGCGGTGATTTTCTCGGGCGTCAGTCCCCGGTCCTTCCAGCGCTGGATGACGCCCAACAGAACCCGCGCCGGCCATTTTTTGTCGTCGATCTGATGGCCTTCCATCACCTGCTTGAGCAATCTGATCTGATCATCCGTATCCAGAATGGTGAAATTGGGTTTCAGCCCGATCAGTTCCGCATGGGAGCGGAGGATACGCGCGCCCAACGCATGAAACGTACCGAGCCACCAGCCTTCCACTGGACCGCCGATCAAGCTGGCCACCCGTTCCCGCATTTCCCGGGCGGCCTTGTTGGTAAAGGTGACCGCGATGATTTCCCACGGCCGGGCCTTCTGGTTCACCAGCAAGTGCGCCAGCCGGGTTGTCAGCACCCGGGTCTTGCCGGTGCCAGCGCCGGCCAGGACCAAAACCGGGCCATCCAAGGCCTCAACAGCCGCTCTTTGGGCGTCGTTCAAAGTGTCCAAATATGGCGGGGGCGCCGCTGTATTGCGCCGGGCGGGTGGCGGCGGTGCGGGCTCGTCGCTAAGTTCAAAAGGATCAGGCATGAACCGATCCTACCACGCCGCCCCCGGCGGTCTAAAGACATTGGGCGGAAAGGGCCGCAATCCTTGATGTTTCGCGGGGCCATTCACGCTTTTGTGGATAGACGACATTCCCTTTGACTCGAATCGCGGATAGGCTCACTCTTTCTGGTCGGTTTTCTGCGGAGGATTGTCCCATGACCGTTCATCCCGCACTCCGGCCGGCCCTAACGCCGCTTGCCGTCTTCATTCCACTTATCCTGATTTTGATTGGCAATCCCGTCGCTGCTCAGGGCACCCACAAAGACGTGCTGCAGGCTGTCGTCGGCATAAAAACGCAGATATCCCAGGATGCGCGCACCGCCAGTTTCCTAGGCCGGGAACGGGAAGGCAGCGGTATTGTCATTGACGATCAGGGGCTGGTGCTGACCATCGGCTACCTAATCCTGGAGGCCGACAGCGCCATCATCACCGGGCCGGACGGCAAGCAGGTCCCGGCCACCATCGTGGCCTATGACCATGAGAGCGGTCTGGGCCTGTTGCGCCTGTCCGGCAAGCTGGACATCAAGCCGATGCGGCTCGGCAATTCCGCCACCGTTAGTCTTCAGGACAAGGTCCTGGCCGCCAGCCGGGGCGGGGACCGCCCGGTGATTATCACCGAGGTGGTGTCCCGCCGGGTGTTCACCGGCGGCTGGGAGTATTTGCTGGAGAACGCCATCTTCACCTCTCCGCCCCATCGGTTTCATAGCGGTGCGGCCTTGGTCGGTGAAGACGGAAGATTGTTGGGCGTAGGCTCGTTATTTGTCGGCAATGCGGCCGGCTCAAATGTCATGTCGCCGGGTAATATGTTCGTGCCGGTGGATGCACTGAAACCGGCCCTGGCCGATTTGCTGCAAACCGGGCGGCGCAGTGGCAAGAAACGTCCCTGGCTGGGGGCGAACACGTCGGAACAGCGGGGCCGGGTGTTCGTCGATCGGGTCAGTCCCGGCGGCCCTGCGGCCAAAGCCGGCATTGCCGCCAATGATTTGATCTTGGGCGTCAACGGTTTGCCCATATCTGGTCAGGCTGATTTCTATCGTAAGCTGTGGGCCGCCGGCGAGGCGGGCAGCACGGTCAAACTGAACGTCTTGCCGGAGGGCGGCGGCAATTTCAATGTTAAGGAAATTCCCGTAAAGACCGGCGACCGCTACGAATGGCTTAAGCTGGGCCAGTCGTTCTAGAGCAGTCCCGGCTAGAGATGACCTTCATGTTCTTCACGCCGGGTTTCTACCAGCGCCCGGTTATAGGCCGCCAGAACATCTGCTTCATATAGGGTGCCTACATAGATCATGTTGTCGTGATTTTCGACCACGGCGATGTAATGCTCGCCCGACTCACGGAATACACGGTTGGCCACTTCCAGATTATCGGTCGCGTCGAGCACAGGTGGATGTGTCCGCGCCACATCGCCGGCATTGATCAGATTGTCCACGTCATGATCGAAGGCGATATCGCTGAGATCGGCAAGGGTAATCGTGCCGAACAGTTCGGTTTCATTGCGCAACACAAACAGTTCTCCGATCTCTGAATGTTGAAGCTTCTGGCGAACATCCTGAAGGCCGGTGCCGATATCGACGGTCTCGCCTGCTTGCTTCATGATCTGACGGACGAGGATGCTCCGCAACAACGCCGTTTCGAACCCGTGCTTCAGGTCATAACCGGCACGTTCCAATTGCCAGTTGAAGAACGAGCCCCGGGCGAATTGGTTAGAGATCAATGACGCAATCACCACGGCGACCATCACCGCAATAGTGAGTGAATAATCGTCTGTCATCTCGAATATGATCAACACGGTGGAGATAGGCGCCCCCATCACCGCCGCCGCCACGCCGCCCATACCGACAATAGTATAGGCGCTGGGACCCGATGACAGATGCGGGAACACGTCCGTCGCAATAATCCCGTAGGCGCCCCCCAGCATGGCGCCAATCATCAACGCCGGGGTAAACACACCACCGCCGAAACCGCCGCCGACGGAGATCGCCGTCGCCGCCGTCTTAGCCATCACCAGTACAATCAGTAGCGCCAGGGAGTATTCGACCTTGAGGGCAAGGTCGGTGGCGTCATAGCCAACTCCCATGACCTGCGGAAACACCAGCGCGATCAGCCCTACCAGGAATCCGGCAATACCCGGGCGCACCCATTGCGGACCCGGCACCTTTTGGAACTGATCCTCGGTGAACATGGTCGCGCGCATGAAGATCACTGCCACCGCACCGCACAACAGACCGAGCCCGACAACGGCGGGAAACTCGAGATACGAAACCAAGGGGTTTTCCAAAATTTCGAACGCGGGGAAATTACCGAAGAAAATCCGAGAGATAATCGTGCCGACCACGCTGGCGATGACGATGGGGGCAAATGCGCTGATGGCGAAGTGACCGATCACAACTTCATGGGCGAACAGCGCGCCGGCGATGGGCGCGTTAAACGACGCCGCCACCGCCGCCGCCACACCGCAACCCAGCAAACAGCGAGACATGGATCGGGTGAGATGAAGCCTCCGGGCGATCTGCGAGCCAATGGTTGCGCCCAAGTGAACAGCGGGGCCTTCCCGGCCGACCGACGCCCCGACGCCGATCGAGCCGATGCTGGCAAGGGCCGCGCCCAACCCGGCGCGGAACGACATTCTACCGCCCCGAAGTGCGCTCGCCTCGATCACCGCTGCCACGCCCTGGTGGCGGCGATCAGGCATTATGTAATATATGAACAATCCAATGACGAGGCCGCCGAAACTGGGAACGATCAACACCTGCCACCACGGCGCCTCGGCCACTGCGGCGATCAGGCTGCCTCCATCCGTACCGAAAAACGTGTCATGAAGCGCGGAAATAGCGAGGCGCATCAATACTGTACCGAAGGCGGCCGCGGCTCCGACGACTACCGCAAGGACCGACAAGACCAATTGATCGTTCCGGATAAATCGCCGGAAACGGATCAACCAACGTAATGGGGTGCGGCGACGGCGGGCCATAAGTGCCTATTATATCAGCAGAAAGTTATCAAAGTATAATGGGTCTGAGCGGGCTGGCCAGACATGTTTCCGAAACTCGCAACTTAGAGCAGTTCCGGCGGACCGAAAAGCCCTCCATCTTCATGGAAATGTATCCCCGAAATGGCGATTTCTTTGGGATCGGTCAATTGCGCGGCGGGTGCCAACCTGTCCAACTTCCAGCTTAGAGTCTCCGTTGCGCCCATGATACGCAGACGAACCAGCCAATAAGCATCTAAAACCTGCGGCTACCACCATAGCGAGGATAATTTTAATTGGCGCGGGGAAAAGTCTGGGGCATGCTAAGCGCTGCGTGGATGGCCAAGAGAAGAAAATCCGGCCGCGCCCAAGGGAGGAGGCAAAATGACCCGGCAGGTCTTGACGATTGTCGTTGTCGTCGGCGTGTTGATCGCTGGGATCGCGGCTTTTGCGTTACGCACACCTGCACCAGAAAAAACCCAACCCGCACCGCAGCCTATTGCCCAAAATACCGAACCACCGGCCAGAACGACTGTACCGCCCCCACCCGAACCTGCTGATTTAAAAGCCGATGAAGCCCGTGCGTTTGCAGAACAAACCACTCGAACGGAGAAAGTGACATCTTCAGGCGTCATCGCCTGGTCGCCCCAGGCGTCCTATGGCGCCTTATCGGTCCGTTGGCAGAAACCCGCCGCGCTGGCCCAATGGGTGCGAAAAATTTACGGTAAGCCGGCAAAGACCATCGTCGTATCCCTAGACTGGTCCGGCTTTGACGGTCCAGAAATGTCAGGCATCCCGATTTTGGCGTTGAGCGCCGGAATTAACGAGAATGCGCCTTATCGAGTAATGTTTAAGGCGGACGGACGTTCCACACCCTTTGCGAGGCTAAAAGAGGAATCAAACTTTACGGCAAGTCTTTCGATTACCTTCTTCGACCGGGAGTTGGATCGTCAGACTCTTCGGTCTCTGGTCGCCCTCACCCGCCTTCAGACACCTTGGTCGAAGGGCAGCGCCGCGGCATTGCTGCGGGTGCTCAACCCTTCGTTTAAAAAACTGTCCCAGGGGGTCGTCAAATCTTTTCCCGACGTGTTGCGGTTGATGCTTGGCCCCGGACAAAACGGAATTGAAGGCGTCGCTTTAGCCATCTCTCAAACAAACAGTTCTGACGCCGTTATCTTGAACCTGGAACCCGTCCTCCGGCCGTCTTACCTGGCCAGTGGAGACCGGTTTGCGAGAGCGGAAGAGTTAACCAGCGGTCAAATGGCACGGACCCATGGCGACCTGTTGACTGGATTTTGGCGCGCGCGCGGTGATGAATTGTCTGAAGCCTGCAGGCGCCTGGAAAAAGCGCTCGGCGAAGACTATGGTTTTCATCTCTACGATACGGCCCTGGTGGTCGCCTCGCTGCTTCGGGACCATGTCCTGTTGGCGCCGGGTACGGATTACGACGGCAAATGTCTGTCTCCCGGCATGGCCAAGGCGTTCCAACGTCTGGATTTGCCCTCGCCCGGCTCGGGACGTGTAGAGGCCAAACCACTAGCCGTCTCCTTGATGAACGAGCGGTTGAACGCCTTGGCGCGGGTCCTTCGCAGCCACAAACCGGAAACCAAATTGAGTGACTTGCAAACCCTGCTAGCCGAGCGAGTGTCCCTATCAGACAAAGCCAACATTTGGCTTTTCGGCGACGGGATTGTGGGAGATGACCGTGAACGACTGCTCCCTGGCGCTGGGAAAGAGTTGGCGTCCGAGCAGATTATGGCCCTACCGGTCACCCGCCTCGGCTGTTATTCCACCCGCAACGGCGGGATCGGCCGCCGCGGCACCTTGGCGCAATTGGCGGGATTGAGCGCTATCTGGGAGCTGGAAGTTTCCTTTAACTCGCAGGGAAAAATTAACGCCGTGTCTCTCGAAGAAGCAGACCGGCCCGCCATTTGCAGGGCGATTGGGAACCGCCCGGATGACGCCAACGCCTGCTATTTCGCCCGCAATAGAGCCCTATTCCCCGCCGTTCAAAGAGCCGGTTGCGGCAGATAACATTAAGGACCGCCATGAACAGTACAACGCCTCGTATCTATCTCTCCGGTCCGGACCTGTTTCATCCCGACGGCTGGGAAATTGCGGAGAACAAAAAGGAAGTATGCGATCGCTACGGTCTGGAAGGGGTGTCTCCTTTTGACCTGCCTGACGGCAGACCCTTTGACGGAACTGTTGAACGCGCCCGGGCTGTCTATGCCCATTGTCTGGACCTGATGAAGAGTTGTGATGGCCTGATCGCCAACGTCAGCCCTTTTCGAGGTCCGGGCCTGGATGGAGCGACGGCCTACGAAATGGGATTCATGCACGGGCTCGGTAAGCCGGTGGCGAGCTATACCCTGGACCGGCAGGACTATGCCGCGCGCATGATCACGCTGCATGCCGCCTTCGATGCGCCACTGGAAAAAGTGCAGGAGCATTTTCGCGCGCCTGATGGGCTTTTGGTGGAGAATTTTGGGTTGGGAGACAGCTTGATGCCGGCCGGTGCGGCAAACTCTTCAGGAATTACGCAGTCTCATGACTTCGAAGGCGCGGTCCGCTGGATACGCCGGTTGGTCTTCGACGACTAGACCGGTAGCGCACGAACGTGACCGGCGGTCCCGTAATCGAGAATCCGCCGGTCACGTGTGGCGACCTGGCCGTTAACCTGTCTCGCCGTGGCGACAATGATCCGGTCGATCGGATCGCGATGAAAATCCCCCGGCAAATTCGCCCCCTCGACAGCAACCTGGGGCGAGAATTCAGCAACCGAGAGCCCCGGTGCAATCAGCGCCCGGTTGACCCACTCGGCGCAGGGCATATTCAGCACGATCTGCCCCGATTTCTCCCACCACGCCAATTCCCATACCGCCACGACGGGAAGAAAAAGCGATCCGTCCAAAGCAGCGTCCTCCAGTCTCTTCTGCGTGGACGGCGAAATTTCCGCCGAGCCGTCCATCAGGAGCACCCATACCTCCGTATCAAGGATGATCATTGGCCTGACATGATGTTGAAAAGAACGTTAGGAGGGCTTCACCGCCAGATCCCGAAAACTGACCGTACCCTCAAGCCAGCCGAAGGGCGAACCCGGCTCTTCCTTAATCGGTATGAGCTGGGCGACCGGGCGGCCGTGCTTGGTAATCTGCACGGGCCGGTGATCCTGGGCGACCTCGTCCATGATCTTCAGACACCGCGCCTTGAACTCGCCGGCCGGAATATCCCTCTGCGATTGATCCATTTCATATCACCATAGTTATATTTATTTGACCATTTTATAAAAAGGTTCGCCGGTGTTGACAACCCTCTTCGCGCCGAATTCGGCTCGCGCGCCGTCCGGAAAAAGCGCGCCGGATTCGGAAATCCGTTGTTTAAATTATTTTAAGCATCGCCATATACTTTAAGGCGAAACAATACCGGCTCTTCCGGCGTTCGCCGGCGGTGGCGGTAAAAACGAACAAAGGTGGTCAGACGGCGTGGGTTCACAAGTTTTTCCGCATATGTTGCGTAAATATCACACCCGTCGTATGTCTTCCGCAAAGCGACTCAGATCACTGGTTTTTCTGGGGCTTCACGCTATAGTCAAAAGCTGGAATCGCTGTCTGTGTCTTGGTTTCAGGGGACAGGGGAACATGGCAAGAGGTGTTCCCCAAATCTACATATTGAGTATGTGACAAAACTTTTGTACTAGATGGCGTGCCCTTTACGCGACGGGGCCAACAAAAATAGGGAATGACTAAGGTGGTGAGACAAGTATCCCGATCATTCAGCCGATATGCGGTGATGTTCCTTTGCCTGTTTGTATTGGCAAACTGCGCGTCCGCGCCCGAGGGCGATCCGGAAGCGCTGGCCGAATACCACAAGATCAATGATCCCGCCGAACCCACGAACCGGCAGATTTACAAATTCAACGATGGCCTGGACAAAGCGATCATCAAGCCGGTGACCGGTATCTACCGGGCGATTTTCCCCGATCCGATTCGCGAAGCCATCCATAACTTCCTGCAAAATTTGCGCACGCCAGTCATTCTGGCCAATGATTTACTCCAGGGTGAGATGGCCCGCGCCGGTGACACGATTGCCAGATTTGTCATCAACACCACCTTCGGCATTGTCGGCTTTATCGATCAGGCGGAAGCCATCGGCTTTGAACCCCACGATGAAGATTTCGGCCAAACGTTAGCGGTGTGGGGTGTGGGGGAAGGCCCCTATCTCATGCTACCGTTGTTTGGCCCGTCCAATCCCCGCGATTTGGTCGGCAAGGTCGTCGATTGGTTCTTCGATCCTATCAACTGGTGGGCGAACAACACCGACAATGACTGGGTGCCTTTGACCCGCACCATCATTAGCGGCATTGATACCCGCGACCAATTGTGGGATGCGCTGGAAGACATTGAGAAATCTTCCATTGACCCCTATGCCTCGATCCGGAGCCTATACCGCCAGCGCCGCGCCGATGAAATTCGCAACGGTGAAAGCAGCGATGCGCCGGCGGCGCGTGATCTTGGCGAAGACATGGATATGGACGACCCCGAAGAGAACGCAGCAAAAAGTCGATAAGCAGTTAAATGATCCCGTCTAGACGCGGCATTCTCGCCGCATTTCTTGGACTGGCCGTTGCAATTCTGGCCCCCGCCCAGATTGGCTCGGCCGGCGAATATGAAGATGGCGCCAACAAGTTTGTCAGGGCGTTGGCCGACGAGGCTGTCTCCTCCCTGACCGGTAACAGCATCGGCGACAGCCAGCGGGAAGCGAACCTTCGGAAGATTCTCCGCAACTATTTTGACATGAAATCAATCGCCCGTCTGGCGCTCGGCCGCTATTGGAAACGAGCGTCCAAGTCCGAACGAGATCAGTACATGACGCTGTTCGAGGACCTGATCGTTGTCACCTATTCGAGCCGGTTCAAGGATTACTCCAACGAAAAGCTTCTGATCGAAAACACCATCGCCAATGACAAGTATGTTTTGGTGAAATCCCTGGTCGACCGCGGCGCCCAACAGCCGATCCGGGTCGATTGGCGGATCACCTTCCCGGACGGCCGTTACAAGATCATCGACATCGTGGTAGAAGGTGTCAGCATGGTGCAAACGCAGCGGTCCGAATTCAGTTCGGTGATCCGGCGCAGCGGTGGCAAGGTCGAAGGCCTGCTGACGGCGCTCCGCGAAAAAGCGGTCAGCGTCTCTCAGAATTAAGCAATACGTTACCGTGTGAGAGGCTTGTATTTGATGCGGTGTGGCTGATCCGCGTCCGCGCCAAGCCGGCGCTTCCGGTCTTCCTCATAGTCCGCATAGTTCCCTTCGAACCAGACCACCTGACTGTCCCCTTCAAAGGCCAGGATATGAGTGGCGATCCGGTCCAGAAACCACCGGTCGTGGCTGACTATCACCGCGCAGCCGGGGAAATCCAAGAGCGCAATCTCCAGGGCGCGGAGCGTATCCACATCGAGATCATTGGTCGGTTCGTCCAACAGGATGACATTCGCACCGGACTTCAGCACCTTGGCCAAGTGCACCCGGTTACGCTCACCGCCGGAGAGCTGGCCGACCTTCTTCTGTTGATCGGCGCCCCGGAAATTGAACTGCGACACATAGGCTCGGCTTTGCATCGTGCGGTAGCCAAGATCTACTTCGTCCAATCCATCCGAGATTTCCTCCCACACGGACTTGTCGTCCGCCAGGTCGGCTCGCGACTGATCCACATAGCCGAGGGTGACCGTATCGCCCAGCCGGATCGTTCCGCTATCCGGCTTTTCCTGGCCATCAATCATCTTAAACAAGGTCGTCTTACCGGCGCCGTTGGGACCAATCACACCGACGATGCCGCCCGGCGGCAATTTGAAGCTGAGGTCGTCGATCAGCAGTTTATCGCCGAAAGACTTGGAAAGCCCCTCAGCCTCAATCACCAGATCACCCAATCGGGGCCCAATGGGCACCAAAATTTGCGCCGTGTCGGGCGTCTTCTCCTTGGCCTGAGCCAGCAATTCCTCGAACGCCGAAATGCGGGCCTTGCTCTTCGCTTGGCGCGCCCGGGGCGACTGCCGGATCCATTCGAGTTCGTCGGACAGGGTGCGCTGGCGGGCGGCTTCCTGCTTATCTTCCTGCGCCAAACGTTTTTGTTTTTGTTCCAGCCAGGAGGAATAATTCCCCTCGTAGGGAATGCCCCGGCCGCGATCCAGTTCCAGAATCCAGCCCGCTACATTGTCGAGGAAGTACCGGTCGTGAGTGATGGCCACCACCGTACCTTCATAATCGTGTAGGAAGCGTTCCAGCCAAGCCACGGACTCCGCGTCTAAATGGTTCGTCGGTTCGTCCAGCAACAGCAGATCAGGCTTTTGCAGCAGCAACCTGCAGAGCGCCACCCGGCGGCGCTCACCACCCGACAGCTTGGTAACCTCGGCATCGCCGGGGGGACAGCGCAGCGCATCCATGGCAATCCCGATGGTGCGTTCCAACTCCCACCCGTTAACGGCGTCGATCTTCTCCTGAAGCTCGCCCTGCTCCTCCAGAAGCGCCGTCATCTCGTCGTCTTCCATGGGTTCGGCAAATCTGGCGCTAACCTCATTAAATCGGTCAAGCAGATCCTTGATCTCGCCGACGCCTTCCATGACGTTGCCTTCAACATCCTTGTTAGGGTCAAGCTCCGGCTCCTGGGGAAGATAGCCGACGCTGGCGCCCTCGGCAGACCAGGCCTCACCATTATATTCGGTCTCGATGCCGGCCATGATTTTCAACAGGGTCGACTTACCCGCACCATTGACGCCCAGCACGCCGATCTTGGCGCCGGGCAGGAAGGACAGGGAGATATTCTTCAGCAGCTCGCGCCCGCCCTGGAACGTCTTGTTGAGCTGCTTCATCACATAAATGTACTGATAGGATGCCATCGGAAAACCGTTTGCCGTCACTGAAAATGTTGCGCGCGTTATTAGCCCAGGGGGCGGCCGGATGCAATGCGCGTCGATCTATTTGGCAGGCGGCGGGCCAAACGCTGGATTGGTCAGAAATGTGTCATCGGTCAGGCTATTCAGAAAGGCGATGAGCGCTCGTTTCTCAGCGGGCGTTATTTCAAACCCCGCCACAAAGGAGCTTTTGTGCGGGTTTGCCCGGCCATCCCCGGCATTCCGGCCCGTTTCGATGTTTCTTCCGCCAGCGGCGTAAATATCGATCACCTCGTCGAGGCTCGCGGCGGAGCCGTCATGGAAATAAGGGTCGGTCACCGCCACATTGCGCAGCGATGGGGTGCGAAACCGGCCCATGTCGTCGGCTTTGCCGGTCACGCCGTGCAACCCCGTGTCGGCCGGCGGATAGGCGCCGGCTTCGTCCATGTGATAGAGCCCGATATTGTGAAAGGCGATATCCTCGAAAGAGAGGTCTGACCGCCTGCTATTGTCACTGAACAGCGGCCATTGATGGCATTGAAAACAATTCAGCCGCTCGCTGAAGAACAGCGCCTCTCCCTGTTTGGCCTCGACGGAGATAGCGGCGCTTTCCCCGTTCACGCGATAGCGGTCATAAGCCGAATTGAACGACACCAAAGTCCGTTCGAACGCGGCAATGGCTTTTGTCATGTTTTCCAATGTGACTGGCGAGGAGCCCCCTGGAAACGCGGCATCGAACAGCGCCGGATACGTCTTATCGTTAAGCAGCATCTTGATGATCGCCGCTTCCTTGCCCATTAGACCCAACTCGACCGGATGGCTGTTGAACAGGGGTGTTCGCATCTGCGTTTCCAGCCGGTCCAGGCCCGGATCAGCCCAGGTGAGCCTTGGCACATATGCCACGTTGGTCAAAGAGGGAGAGTTCCTGCGAAGAACCTGACCGGTTGCACCGACCGCCCGCACCCGCCCGTCGGCGAACGCTTGGGCCTGTTGGTGGCAAGAAGCGCAGGCATAGTCCCCGGTGACCGATAGGCGTTTCTCATAGAACAAGCGGCGGCCCAATTGGACCCTAGCTTCGCTCATCGGATTGTCCACCGGCGCCACGGGTTTTGGCGCCCACTCGGGCAGCTTCCAACGGTATTCCGCGGCCGCAGGAACGGGCGCCAAAACGGCGCCAAATGCCAACAGCGCCACCATGATGAAGAATCTGTACATATATACTGCTCCGCGCAGCCTTCGCAGGACTGCCCGATCAGATTAACCGTCTATTGCAAAAATTGAAAAGCCTCAGGCCGCGTCCTGATCGATGGCGTATCCGCCACGCCGGACCGTGCGGATCACGTCGGGTTCGTCATTTTCGTTAAGCGCCTTGCGCAGCCGGCGGATATGAACGTCCACAGTGCGCTCCTCAACATAAATATCCCGGCCCCAGACCCGGTCGAGAAGCTGTTCCCTGGAAAACACCCTTGTCGGCCGTTCCATCAGCACCTGTAACAGGCGGTACTCGGTGGGGCCCAGGTGAATGCTCCGGCCGTTGCGCGTGACTTTGTGGGCCGACAGGTCCATCTCGATGCCGGCATAGGAGAGTTTCGACAGGTCGAAGTTGGGGGTGGACCGCCGCAGGATCGCCCGCGACCGGGCGATTAATTCATTGGGAGAGAACGGTTTGACCAGATAATCATCCGCGCCTGTGTCCAGACCCAGAATACGGTCGCTTTCTTCCCCCCTCGCGGTCAACATCAGGATCGGCGTCTGACCCCCCTGATCTCGTTGACGCAATCGGCGGCAAACCTCGATACCGGACAGTTGCGGCAGCATCCAATCAAGAATGATCAGATCAGGTTCAATTTCTTCGGCCTGAAGTAATGCCTCCTCTCCGTCCACGGCAATGGAGGTTCGGAAGCCGGCGCTCTCGAAGTTGTACCGCAGCACTTCGATCAGCGGAGGTTCGTCTTCGACAATGAGAACCAGTGGTTCCAATTCCTGCTCCTAGTCCGAATTCGCCGGTTTGGCTTTCTCGATGATCGCAGAACTAGTGCTGTCGCCTTTGGGGCGCTCTTCTTCCGGCGCCATGCCACTTACCCGGAAGACAATTTGTTCCGCGACGGACGTGATGTGATCGCCAATCCGTTCTAAGTTCTTGGCAATAAACAGCAGGTGAGTGCAGGTGGTGATATTCCGCGGATCCTCCATCATATATGTCAGAAGCTCCCGGAAAAGGCTGGAATGAAGCTGATCCACTTCTTCGTCCCGCAACCGGACGTCATGAGCAAGGTCCGCATCCCGCGCCACGTAGGCATCCAGGGCGTTCTTAATCATCCCCTGAACGATCCGCGCCATGCGGGCGATGGTGCTGTCACCGCTGCCGATACGCTCCTCTCGAGAGATGGTGATGGCGCGCTTGGCCACATTCTTTGCATAGTCCCCGACCCGTTCCAAATTGCCGGAGACTTTCAGCGCGGCAATAACCATGCGCAGGTCCTCCGCCATCGGCTGGCGAAGCGCGAGGAGTTTTACGGCAAAGGCGTCGATCTCCTGTTCCAGCGCGTCGATCTTTTTGTCGCCGGCGACCACTTTCTCGGCCAATTCCGGATCCCGGCGCACCAAAGCGTCGACGGCTTCCGACAGCTGGGTCTCGCACAGACCGCCCATTTCGGCGATCATGTGATCCAGCTGTTCCAGGTCTTCATCATAGGATTTGACGATATGTTCCGAATCCATGTTAGGGATCTCCTAAGTTAAAACGCCAGCCAATTGTATGCGTTAACCAATACGCCCGGTGATATACGCTTCGGTCCGTTCGTCTTTTGGAGTCGTGAATATCTGATCCGTCTCTCCTTCCTCGACCAGTTCGCCGAGGTGGAAAAAGGCCGTCTTCTGCGATACCCGCGCTGCCTGCTGCATGGAGTGCGTCACGATAACAATGGTGAAGCTCTGCTTCAAATCATCGATCAGTTCTTCGATCTTAGCGGTGGCGATTGGGTCAAGTGCCGAGCACGGCTCGTCCATCAGAACCACTTCCGGATTGACCGCGATGGCCCGGGCGATGCACAGACGCTGTTGCTGTCCGCCGGAAAGACCCGTTCCCGGATCGTTGAGCCGGTCCTTGACCTCGGTCCATAGGCCGGCCGATTCAAGGCTCCACTGCACGACCTCATCCATTTCACTTTTGCTGGACACCATGCCGTGAATCTTGGGACCGTAAACAATGTTCTCGTAGATAGATTTCGGGAACGGGTTGGGTTTTTGGAACACCATGCCGACGCGGGCGCGCAATTCCACCGGGTCCACGTTGTCGTCATAGATGTCCTGACCTTCCAGTTTAATAGACCCGATGACACTACAGCCTTCGATCGTGTCATTCATCCGGTTGATGCACCGGAGAAAAGTCGACTTGCCGCAGCCGGACGGACCAATCAGGGAAATCACCTGATTTTGTTCAAAATCGAGATTCACCCCCTTGAGGGCCTGCTTTTCGCCGTAAAACACGCCGACATCGCTGGCCGAAATTTTGGGACCATCGCTCATGGAAGTGGGGTTTTCCTCCGCAGTATTCGCCTGAATGTCTTGTGTATCTTTCATATTACCAGCGCCTTTCAAAGCGTTTTCTCATCAGGATCGCGATTAGATTCATGGCGATAAGGAATCCTAGTAGGACCATGATCGCCGCCGATGTCCGTTCCACGAATGCACGTTCGGGCGCATCTGCCCACAGGAAAATCTGTACCGGCAGGACCGTTGCCGCATCGGTAAATCCGCCGGGCACATCAACCACAAAGGCCACCATGCCGATCATCAAAAGCGGCGCCGATTCACCTAAAGCCTGCGCCATACCGATGATCGTGCCGGTCAGCATGCCTGGCATGGCCAGAGGCAGCACATGATGCGTGACCGTTTGCAGCCTGCTCGCGCCGACGCCCAGCGCCGCTTCACGGATGGACGGCGGCACGGCTTTTAAAGATGACCGGGCGGCAATTATAATCGTCGGCAGGGTCATCAAGGCGAGTACTGTCCCGCCGGCCACCGGGGCGGAGCGGGGTAGGCCGAAGAAGTTCAAAAGGACCGCCAAGCCCAACAGACCGAAAACGATGGACGGAACTGCCGCCAGATTGTTGATGTTTACCTCAATCAGATCGGTCCATTTGTTCTGGGGTGCAAATTCTTCGAGGTAGACAGCTGACGCGACGCCGATGGGAAAGGCCAACGCCAACGTCACTAGCAGGGTCAAGGCTGAACCGACAAGCGCGCCCAGGATACCCGCCTGTTCCGGCTCGCGGCTGTCGGCGTGGCCGAAGAAGGTGGTGTTAAACTGCTTCTCGATTTTCTCTTCCGAAACAAGTTTGTCATACCAGCCTAACTGCTTGTCGTTCACTCGGCGCTCCGATTGAGGCAGGTCCCGATTGATATAGCCTTTGGACAGCATATCGATATCCGCGGCTGCCTTCACCCATATGCTCTGGGTGGTGCCGATGAGGTCCGGGTTGTTGAGGACCATCTCTCGAAGGGTAAATGCTACGCCGGTGCTAAATACTTCGAACAATGTGCGCTGGTCCCGGCGGCCTCTGACTTCCGGGAAAGCCGCGCGGATCGATGCTCTGGCAATACCCCGATAGTTTGCTTTACCGATCACCTCGGGATCTTTGGTTCCCTTGGGATCAATCTCTTCCTTGGCGAAATGCACCGGTAGCAATATGTGTGTCTGTTGGAAAGCCGAAGAGCCTTGTGCGATGATCGTGGACAACAATACCACCAGCATCAGGATGGCTGCGCCAATGGCCATCAACCCGTAGGTTTTGAACCGCCGTTCTTTAGCGTAACGTTTACCGATCCTGTCCTTCGTCAGGTTGGGGCCGTTGGCGATAGCAGTTGGCAGCGTATCAATCATATTTCTCTCGATATTTTCTCACCACCGTCAAGGCGATCACGTTCAGGCACAAGGTCACCACGAACAGCACCAAGCCCAGGGCGAACGCGGCCAAGGTCTTGGCGCTGTCGAATTCCTGATCGCCCACCAACAAGGTTACAATCTGCACGGTCACCGTGGTCACCGCTTCGAACGGGTTGGCTGTAAGATTCGCCGATAGGCCGGCGGCCATCACGACGATCATGGTTTCACCGATGGCCCGGCTGACGGCCAGCAGTACACTGCCGACGATCCCGGGCAAGGCAGCCGGTAAAATTACTTGAACAATAGTTTCAGACTTGGTCGCGCCCATGGCGTACGCACCGTCCCGGAGGGTCTGCGGCACCGCGTTGATCACGTCGTCCGACAGGGACGAGACGAAGGGGATGATCATGACGCCCATCACCAGCCCAGCCGCCAGCGCGCTCTCAGACGCCACCGTCAGCCCGAAGGATTCACCAAAACCGCGAATCATCGGCGCGATGGTCAGGGCTGCGAAGAAACCGTACACCACGGTCGGAATACCGGCCAGGATTTCCAAGATCGGCTTGACCCAAGCGCGGAATTTGGGTGTGGAATACTCCGCCATATAAATCGCTGACATAAGCCCGACCGGCACCGCCACCAGCATAGCGATAATTGTGATAAGCAGCGTGCCGGCAAAGATCGGCACTGCACCGAAGGCGCCGGTCGCACCGACCTGATCATCCCGCAGAGCTGTCTGCGGACTCCAGTGCAAGCCAAATAAAAACTCGGCAGGCGAAACTTGATTGAAGAAACGAAGCGCTTCGAAGAGCAGGGAAAGAACGATGCCGATGGTTGTTAAAATAGCGATCGCGGAACAGAAGATCATCAGCCCGTTGATTAATTTTTCGACCGCTTGGCGCGCCCGCATGGTCGCCAAAATTTTAGCACGTGAGTAATAGACGCCAATGGCGCCGGCAGCGAAGGCCAAAGCGATGATCGCACCAATGCCGGTTGATTCGAGATCGTTCAGTCGTTGCACCAGGGCTTTCTTTTCAGGCGTTGCGGATTGTTGCGCATACTCGCTCGCCTGAAGATTTCTAATCTCGTTCAACGCCAGCTCGAGCTGCGTTGCATCTCCGTTCCGAACAGACTCCGGAAAATGATCAATCAGCACGGAGGAAATGATGGTCGATTCAAACATCGACCAAATGGCCAGGACCACGACCGCCGGCAGGGCAAACCAGATAGCCACATAGGTGCCGTAATAACCGGGGAGGGAATGAAGCTGCCGCCTGTTTCCACGACTTACCGCAAAAGCGCGCTTTCTTCCGATCTGGTAGGCAAGAACAGAGAGCACCAGAAGAGCGATGGTAATGGTGAAAACGTTCATGGGATCAATTTTTCAAATATGTGGTACGCGAGAAGAAAGGGAATAACGAATAAAACTAAAACTAACTGCTTGTTTTGAAGTATTGGCGGCCACGGGGCTTCCGCGGCCGCCAATCCAACATGTCTTACATGCTCAGCATTTCCAGGCCGCGCGAAGACTTCATGATCATCGCACGATCTTCATCGGGCAGCGGGATCAGGCCCTTGTCGACCAGATAACCGTCGATACCCCAGGATTTTTCACTCGTAAACTCGGTGACGAATTCCTTGATGCCGGGAACGACACCAACATGGTTCTGCTTCACATAGAAGTAGAGGGAGCGGGAAACGCCATACTTACCGGAGGCGATGTTTTCGAAGGTCGGCTGCGTACCGTCAACCATCGCACCTTGGATCTTATCGGCGTTCTGGTCGAGGAAGCTGAAGCCGAAAATGCCAACCGCGTTCGGGTTGGAATCGAGCTTCTGAACGATCAGGTTATCGTTCTCACCGGCTTCGATGAAGGCGCCGTCTTCGCGAATCGCGTGGCACTTCTTCTTGGCAAGGCCGAGTTCTTTCGCGCCCTTAACCTTCTTGCAGCCGCCCTCCATGGCGAGCTCCACGAACGCATCACGGGTACCGGACGTCGGGGGCGGGCCCAGAACTTCGATTTTGGTTTTGGGGAGGCTGGCGTCGATATCACTCCACATCTTGTAGGGATTGTCGACCAGTTTGCCGTTCATCGGCACTTTGTGCGCCAGGGCCAGGAAAATCTGCGCCTTGGTCAGGTTCATCGCCTTGGTCTTCTTGGAGTTGGCGAGGACGATGCCGTCGAAGCCAACTTTGACTTCGGTGATCTTGATACCGGCGGCCGTGCACTTCTTAAATTCGGAAGATTTAATCCGGCGGGACGCGTTGGTGATGTCCGGGTGCTGCTCGCCAATACCGGCGCAGAACAGCTTCATGCCGCCGCCGGAACCCGTAGATTCAACGACCGGGGTCTTGAAGCCGGAAGTTTTACCGAATTGTTCCGCAACAGCGGTGGAAAACTGAAAGACGGTCGAAGAGCCGACGATCCGGATTTGATCGCGCGCTTCAGCCGTCGTCGGGGCAAACTGAAGTGCCGCGACAGCCGCAACAGCGGCGAAGGTCAAAGTCTTTTTGAACATTACAATATGTCTCCTAGCTAAGATATATACTTGAGCGGCAGTTGCCACTATCGCGCGGCACGATAGGTCGACCCGGAGTCCTTTTTATGTACGTTTTGTTACATAAATATGACGCAGCTCTAGAAAATCCCAGATTTATCCGGTTTCTAAGTCACGTCAGAGAAAAGAAGGACGTTTAATCAGGCGCCGGGAGCTGGATGGTGAAGGTGGTGCCCGCCTCGGCGTTGCTTTCGATGGCCAACCGGCCCCGGTGCCGGCTGATAATGTGTTTCACGATGGCCAAGCCAAGCCCGGTGCCGCCCAGTGTGCGCGACCGGCCTTTGTCCACACGGTAAAACCGTTCCGTCAGGCGCGGCAGATGTTCCGGCGCGATCACGTCACCCTTGTTGTTTATGGAAATTGCGACACCCGGAACTTTGGTCTCGGCGATTCGGTCTATTTTCCGGGCTTCGATGGTGATCGGTGTTTGGCGGCGACCGTATTTGATCGCGTTGTCGAGCAAATTCTGAAACACCTCCATCAATTCATCCTGCTCACCCAGGACAAGCGGCAGGCCATCGAGCAGGTCTACCTTGATCTCCATCCCGTTCTCGGCGGCGCGCCCATCTAACAGTTCCTTGGTCATGCCCAGCAGATTCGGCACATGGACCCGGTCCCTAGGCGGTACGTGCTCGCTGACCTCCACCCGCGACAGGGAAAGCAATTCATCCACCAGCCGGGACATGCGCGCTGCTTCTTCCTCCATGATGGCGAGGAATCGTTCCTGCGCGTCGGGGTCGCTCTTGGCCGGACCTTGGAGCGTTTCGATAAATCCCACCAGCGACGCGATGGGCGAGCGTAGTTCGTGGCTCACATTCGCGACGAAATCCTGACGGATCTGATCGGCGCTCCGGGCGCTGGTCACATCCCGCAGAACCACCATGGCGCGGCGGTTGCCGGAATTGTCATCCTCGACGGGAAGAGTTTCCAATTGCAGCGTCCGATTAACCGGCGCAGATAGTTTCACCTCGGCGGTTTGGGCCGCGCCACTGACCAGGCAAGCGTCCACTGCGGCCAACGCCGCCGGGTGGCGCCAGGAAATAGCCAGGTCCTTGCCGATCTGGAGGGCGTCCACGACGCCCAGGGCGGCGCTGTTCGCGAACAACACCTTTCGGCTGTGATCAACCAGGATGATCGGATCGGAGAGCTTGTCCAATAGCGAATGGAGATTGACCCCAGCCAGACCCGCGGCGGAGATGTTGCCGGTGGCGGTCGTGTCAGCCATGACGTGGGTCCCTACCGCTTTCTGTGTCGCCGAATATCATCGCTCGATTCGTACTCTGTCCCGTGGGCGCGAGTCAAAGCTTCTCGGCGGGACAAACAAAAACCCCCGGCAAACAGGGAAATGCCGGGGGTCTTGTTTCCAGGCCGGACCAGCGCCGGCGGAAATTTTATACGGTTAGGCCGCCGATTTGGCCTTATCAACCAGCGCCATGTTAACGTTGGCCGGGGATGAAATGGTCAGATCGGCTTCACCCGCCCGGAAGGCATAATGAGCGATCTGAGACCGGTCGATTCCCAGGTCTTTGAGGTCACGGTCGCTGAGACGAGACAGCTGGTCATAGGCCTGGGCGCTATCAATCGCCTGGCCTATAGGCTCAACAACATTGTTTTTGACAAAGCTCTTCACACCGGACCAGGCCGAACCAAAAAGCTCGGCCACATACTCGGAACGGTCGCGCATGGCCTGGGCGACGAGCTCGTTCACTTCCGGCGACCCATAGTGAACATGGGTGGGGGCGGTATTAAGTTCGTTTTTCATTTTCTTGTCTCCTGATTTTTGTTCGCACCCGTTTGGGCGAAACCGCTACTTGCGAATGGTTCTAATATAGGAAGGAACGGATCACGCAGTAGCGTTCATCCACCAATCCAGCCATGCGCATTTTGCATAGCAAAATAAACGGAAGAAACCGTTGGGAATCCGCCAAAAATCAGGACGGAATCAGGTCCAGCGAGGCGTGTAATCCTGGACAGAGCGGTATTGGGCCGGCATTTCGAGCGGATAACCGAGCTCGTTCGCCGCATGCCGGGTCCAATACGGATCAAACAAATGCATGCGCGCAATGACGCAAATATCGCCCCGGCCGCTTGCGATGATCGCATTGGCGTCGCCATAGGATTGAATATTGCCGACGGTCATGGTCGGAATACCGGCCTCCAGCCGGATACGATCGGAAAACGGCAGTTGAAACAGCCGGCCGTATTCAGGCTCTTCTTCCGCCACCACCTGACCGGAGGAAACATCAACAACATCACAGCCAGCGTCTTTAAACGCCTTGGCCACCTCGACCGCGTCCTCGGGCGTGATGCCCCCTTCATACCAATCGTGGGCCGAAATGCGCACCGAAATCGGCTTGCCATCGGGCCAGACCGCACGGACGGCGTTGAACACCTCCAGCGGAAAGCGCAACCGGTTCTCCAGGGATCCACCGTAGTCGTCCGCGCGTTTGTTGGTCGCCGGCGAAATGAAGGAATTCAGCAGATACCCGTGCGCACAGTGAACTTCGATCATGTCAAAGCCGGCCTCATTGGCGCGCTTAGCGGCCGCGACGAAGTCTTCGGCCACCTTGTCCATGTCGGCCCGGTCCATTTCTTTCGGCGTCTGGTTCTTTTCCGCATAGGGGATGGGTGAAGCCGCGATGATGGGCCAGTTGCCGTCAGGCAAGGGCTCCTTTTCACCCCCTTCCCATTGCAGCCTGGTCGATGCCTTGCGACCGGCATGACTGATTTGCATGCCGATCTTGGCGCCGCCCGAACCATGGACGAAATCCACCACCCGTTTCCACGCGGCCACGTGATCGTCATTGTACATGCCCGCACAGCCCGGCGTAATGCGGCCTTCCGCACTGATCGCCGTGCTTTCGGTCATGATCAGTCCCGCGCCGCCCATGGCCCGGCTGCCCAAATGCACCAAATGCCAATCACCGATCAGCCCGTCCTCGGCCGAATACATGCACATGGGCGAAACCATAATCCTGTTCTCCAGCACAATGTCTCGCACTTTATAGGGGGTAAATATCGGCGGCGGCGTTTCCTTGGGCCGGGGAAGGCCGGCCGCCTTGAACGCTTTGTCCGTTACATGGACCTCCATCCGGTCAACCAGCGACGGATCCCGGGTCCGTAGGTTTTCATGATTAATGCGCAGGCTGCGGGTCAGCAGGCTGTAGGAAAACTCCAGTGCATCCATATCATCGTGGTAGCGTTCCACATTCTCGAACCATTCCATGCTCACCTGAGCAGACCGCTGCAGGGCGTCCACTTCGGGCTGGCGCTTCTCCTGGAAAGCCGGTAACGCTTTGGAGAGCTCTGCGTCATGAGCGTTCATACAATCAATCAACGCGACCGCATCCTCCATGGCGAGCTTAGTGCCCGAGCCGATTGAAAAGTGGGCGGTGTGCAGCGCATCGCCCAGCAGCACTATATTGTCGTGGAAGTACTTGCCGTTCTTCACCCGGGGGAAGTTCCGCCAAACGGAATTGTTGGTGATCAAGTGGTCGTCGCCGAGTTCTTCCCTATAAACCTCCGACAGATAGGCCACCGTGTCGTCCTCGGTCGCGTCTTCAAGCCCGGCGCGACGCCAGGTGTCTTCGGTACATTCGACAATATACGTCGAATGACCGGGCATATATTGATAACAGTGCGCTCGCCACAGCCCGTGTTCGTTTTCGTTAAAATAGAAGGTGAAGGAGTCAAATTTCTTCGTCGCGCCCAACCAAACGAATTTGTTGGGCCGGATGACAATATCGCTCTCGAACGCGTCCAGGCGTTCATCCCGGATGAACGACGCGATACCATTGCCGGCAATGATCAGGTCCGCATCTTTATAATCGTCCAGGCTGTCGATAATGACGTCGTGGATAATCTGAACACCCAGTTCTTTAGCCCTGGCCTCCAGAATTTGAAGAAGCTTAAGCCGCTGCATGCCGGCAAAACCGTGGCCGGTCGAAGTGATCTTCTCGCCCTTGTGGAAAATATCGATATTGTCCCAATGGACAAAACTGTCGGTGATGGCTTTGTAGGTGTCGAAATCGGCGTCTTTGAAATTATCCATGGTCTCATCGGAGAACACCACGCCAAAGCCCCAGGTCACATCCGCCGGGTTCTGCTCATAAATCTCTACCTCCCAATCGGGATTGGTCTTCTTCGCCAGCAGGGAAAAATAAAGAGACGCGGGTCCACCGCCAATACAGACTATTTTCATCATTCACCTCTTGGACGGCGAGGCCAGACACGGCATGATCTGCCGGAAGCGTCACCGGAAGATAATAGTTTAACTCTAAATAGTTTAAGTTTAAAGTAATTTGATACAAAGCGATTGAGCGAGCGGGATACACATACTCATGGAAATTCTACAGCCGCCGGGATGGCCCCGGCCCAAGGGCTACAGCAACGGCATCTCGGCAACGGGCCGTATGATCTTCACCGGCGGTTTGGTCGGCTGGGACGAGAATGAGAATTTCCCGGAAGTTGATATGGCCGGCCAGGCGCGGCGGACCTTCGAAAACATCATCACTGTGCTGAAAGAAGGCGGCGCCGGACCGGAACACATCGTCCGCATGACCTGGTACATCACTGATCGGGACGCCTATTTGAACTCCGTAAAGGACATCGGCCAGGCCTACCGGGACGTCATCGGCCGCAACTTCCCGGCCATGGCTGTGGTTCAAGTTGTCGCCCTGATGGAGGCCGAGGCCCTACTGGAGATCGAAGTCACCGCCGTAGTCCCGGAATGACACCCCTCCCCATCGACATCGTTGCTCCGGTCCAAGCCTCCCTCGGCGAGTCGCCACTCTGGGACCCGGAGGCGCAGAAGCTCTATTGGGTCGATATCAACAGCAAGCTTCTCCATGTGCATGATCCGTCCGGGGAGAACGATAAGACCTTCCCACAAGCCTGCGAGGTGGGCAGTATCGGCCGGGCGCAGGACGGCCAGTTGATCGCCGGACGGCGGGACGGGTTCGGCTTTATCGATCCGGCCACCGGCGTGTTCACGCCCCTGACCGATCCCGAAGCCGGCAACCCCGCCAACCGGATGAATGACGGCAAAGTGGACCGGGCCGGGAGATTCTGGTGCGGCTCCATGCAGGACCCCAACCCGGATGAGCCCGTTGGCGCGCTTTACAAACTGTCCGCCGACGGTGGATGCAAAACCATGCTGGACGGCATCCGCATCCCCAACGCGCTGTGCTGGTCGCCGGACAACAAGACCCTCTATTTTGCCGATACGCGAAAGGCGACCATCTGGGCCTTCGATTTTGATTTAGACGATGGTGCGATCTCCGGTCAGCGGGTGTTCGTCGATCTCTCCGGCCAGCCAGGCCGGCCAGACGGCGCCACGGTGGACGCCGACGGCTGTCTGTGGAGTGCGGAATATGGCGGCCATCGGCTTGTCCGATATACCCCGGCGGGCGATGTGGAGCGCATCGTCGATCTGCCCGTCGCAAATGCCACCTGCTGCGCCTTCGGCGGGACGGATCTCACAACTCTCTACATCACCACCGCGTCGCAACGTTTGGGTCCCGCGGAACTGGCCGAGCAACCCCTCGCCGGTGCACTTTTGGCCTGTGAGCCGGGTGTCCAAGGCTTGCCGGAACCGGTCTTCGGTGTCACTCTCACCTCCTAATTCTAGGGAGGGAAATTTATGGCCAAAGGACCATTTCGTGCGGATCACGTAGGCAGCTTTTTACGCCCCAAACCACTGTTAGAACTCCGGGAAAAGTGGAAGGCCGGCGAGGCCCCCTATGACGAACTAAAGGTGCTGGAAGACGAATGCATCAACGAGGTGGTTAAGATGCAGGAAGACACCGGCATCCAGGCGATCACCGACGGCGACTTCCGCCGCACCTCCTGGTCCGGGGATTTTCTCACCGCGATCAAGGGTGTGGAGATGAAGGCGGGCTTAGTCTCCACCACCGTTCCCACCATGCAGGAGAACACTCCCGTCGGCGGCGTGGTGCAGAACTGGGCCCCGCCGACCCCTGTCACCACATCCCGGCTGGAATGGCCCGCCGGCGGCATTCAGCGGGCGTCATTCGAGTATCTGAAAAGCGTCACCAAGGGCACGCCCAAGGTCACCATCCCGTCCCCGAGTATGCTGCACTTCCGGGGCGGGCGCGGCGGCGTCGATGAAAAAGCCTATCCCGATATGGAGGAATTCTATGCCGACGTCTCCGGCATTTGGCGCGCCGAGATCATGGACCTGGCTGCGGCCGGCTGCCGTTATGTCCAATTGGACGACACCAACCTGGCCTATCTCTGCGACATGAAGTTCCGCGAACGGGTCAAGGAATTGGGCGAAGACCCGGATGAGCTGCCCAGCCTCTATGCCAAGTTGATCAATGACGCCATCGCTGACCGGCCCGATGATATGGCGATCACCGTGCACCTCTGCCGGGGCAACAGTCTCAGCCGCGGGCACGCGGACGGCGGCTATGAGCCGGTCGCCGACAAAATGTTCAACGAGTTAAAGGTCGATGGCATCTTCCTGGAATATGACTCGGAGCGCGCCGGCGACTTCCAGCCCTTGCGCTTTGTACCCAAGGACAAACGCATCGTGCTGGGCCTGGTCACCTCTAAGTTCGGGGAGCTGGAATCCAAGGATGATCTTAAGCGCCGCATCGACGAGGCCGCGCAGTTCATGCCCAAAGAACAAATGTGTCTCAGCCCCCAATGCGGGTTCGCCAGCCATACCGGCGGTAATATCCTCGCTGTCGAGGCGCAGTCGCAGAAACTGCGGCTGATTGTTGAATTGGCCGAAGAGATTTGGGGCAAGGATTAGGGATAAATTGCCCGCCTCTCGCTGCGTCATGCCCGAGTTGGGATCAACGCAGTTGAGACCAATTCTCGGGTACCTATGCAACCCACGCCCATGGACCCCCGAGAATTGGCTGTGCCAACTCGGGGGCGACGCATTAAAGGGGATGAAGAGGGCGGAGAGAATCAATTTACCACGAAGGACACGAAGTTCACGAAGGATGCCTTAGAGACAATCGGCTTCGTATCCTTTGTGACCTTCGTGTTTAAAAAATGGGTGCGCGGATGACAGAGTGAGGAAATAGCCGCGCCCTACAACCCTTCTCTGACCAACGCCGCGCCGGCGACCATGGCGTCAATCTTGCGCCGCGCGTGATCCCGGGCCAGGTACTTCATCCCGCAATCCGGGGCGATGACCAGACGTTCCGGTGGCAAATAGTCCAGCGCGCCGCGAATGTGGGCGGCCACATCCTCCGCCGTTTCGGTCACCCCAGCGTCCATATTAAGCACGCCGAAGATGACGGTCTTTGACGGCAGTGATTTAAGCGCCTCCGGGTCCAGGCCCGGTTCCGCGGCCTCAATGGAGATTTGATCCGCGAGGCTGTCATTCAACTCCCCCAGGAATGAGTATCCGCTGGGCTTCTCCTTCACCACGTAGGCATAGCCAAAACACAGATGGATCGCCTTGGTTCCTTCGATACCGTCGAGCGCCTGGTTAATCGCCCAGACGCCATTCTCTTTGGCTTCTTCCGCGTTGGACTGGAGATAGGGTTCATCCAATTGGATCACATTCACGCCGGCGGCCTTCAGGTCCTTGAGTTCCTGGTTTACCGCATCGGCGTACGCGCCAAGAAGCGCTTTCTCGTCGTTATAGTAATCGTCCTGAACCAGCCGGGTCATGGTGAAGGGGCCCGGCACGGTGATCTTGATTGGATGATCGGTTTGCGCCCGCAGAAACTCCGCATCCCGGACTACCACAGGGCGGGGCCGTTCAATCGGGCCGACAACGCGCGGCACCAGTGTCGGGTTGCCAAGGCGGCTCAGTACTTCGCCCGGATTGTCCAGATCAAGCCCGGAAAGCGCATTGGCGAATTCGTTGAAATAACTTTCCCGGCGTACTTCTCCGTCCGTCAGGATGTCGACGCCCGCATCTTCCAGGTCTTTTACGGTGAGGCGTACCGCATCATCCTGGGCGTCTTGGAGAAGATCATCTTCGAACCGCCAAACATCTTTCATACGGACCCGTGGCGGGCCCTTGCCCAGCAGTTTTTCCTTGTCGATCAACCAATCGGGCTGAGGATAGGAGCCGACGAGAGTCGTCGGCAGAAGGCCGTTCACCATCGCCTTATGCTCCTGCGGCGCGCATTCGGCGGGCCGCCATTACCTCATAGACCACCAGAACCACGCCCAAGAAGAAGCCGACCCAGTCAGTGTAGAATCCGGGCAGCAGTTTGGTCGGCGTCAGCAGCAATGCACCGGCCGCCAGGAAGGCGATCCGCCCAAACCAATTCAAGTGCCGGGTGAAATAGCCGATCATGCCCACGGATAGAAGCCATACGCCGATAATCGCCGTGGTCACATCCCGGATCAGTTCAGCGCCGGTTCCCTGCAGCAGCAGGCTCGGCGAGAACACAAATAGGAACGGCACCACATAGGCGGTCCAGCCGAAGCGCATGCAGGTCCAACCGGTCGCCATGGCCGGCGCCTTGGCGATCGACGCGGCGAAGAATGCCGCCACAGCCACCGGCGGGGTAATCAGCGACATCATGCCGAAGTACAGAATAAACATATGGGCGGCCAGCGGGCTCACCCCAACCTCGACCAGCGATGGCGCGATCAGGATCGCCAATAGGACATAAACGCCCAGGGTGGGCATTCCCATGCCGAGAACGATGCACATGATGGCCGAAACGATGAGCAGGACGAACAGGTTCTGCCCGCCGATATCGACAATCAATGACGTAAACGCGAAGCCGAGCCCGGTCACCTGTAGGGTGCCGATGATGAATCCCGCGCCGGCAACGATCACCATAATATCCAGGATCGCCGTACCGGTGCCTAGAATCGAATCCCAGACATCTTTGAGGGTCATCCGCTTGCCTTTGTAGCCGATGACCATGCCGATCGCGAGCACGACAGCCGAAGCCAGCATGGCCGCCGCTTCGGCCCGCCAGTTAAAATTAAACAGCGCAACAATCAGGGCCACGAACGGCAGGAAGAAGTACCAGCCGGTCTTCATCACATCCATCAGCTTCGGGATATCTTCTTCGTCGACCCGGGAGATGCCGCCCTTGGCGGCTTCCAGATCGGCCTGGATGAACAGGGCCACATAATAGAGGAGCGACGGCACCAACGCGGCGAGGACGATTTCCTTGTAAGGCACCTCCAAAAAGTCCGCCATCAGGAAGGCGACCGCGCCCATCACCGGGGGCATCAATTGCCCGCCGGTGGACGCCACGGCTTCAACCGACGCCGCCAGGCGGGGCGAGAAACCGGCCTTCTTCATCAGCGGGATCGTGACGATGCCGGTCGCCACAATGTTGGAGACAGCGACACCGGAGATCGAGCCAAACAGGCTGGACGCGGTGATGGAAATCTTGGCCGAGCCCCCCCGGAACCTTCCCATCAGGGCCAGGGAGACGTCGTTGAACACCTGCGCGCCGCCAGAACGCATCAACAACTGGCCGAAGAACACAAAGGCCAAAACGATGCTGGTGGCCACCACCATGGGCAGACCCAACAGGCCGGAACTATCCAGCCCGATATAGGAAATAAAGAACAGGAACCCTACTCGGCGGGTTTCCAAGTCACCCGGCACCAAATGCCCAATCATCGCCCAGACAATAAAGATCAGAACAATGATCAGCAGGGAATAGCCGGCACACCGGCGCAAGCCCTCCAGGCTGAGCAATACGAGGATAATTGAGATGATTTTTGCATCCAGCGGGTTGTCTGGCAGCCGGCTTTGCAGGTCCGGAAAAATCGCCGCCAGGTAGGCGCCGATGATCAACAGCGCGATGACGGACAGCCAGTCGTACCACGGCACGTTGGTCTTTTCCGTATTCCGCCTGATCGGAAAAATCAAAAAAATCAGCGCCAGCGCGATCGCGTACATGGCGGACAGGAATTGTTCCAGCAGGAGATTGAGGCCAATGTCCCGGTAGATATCCGCCGACCAGCCGAGCGCGCCAAGAGTCAGCGCGGCGGCCAGGATCGTAATAGGCAGCCGCGCCGCCGGGGGTCCCGGCAGCGCGGCGTCATTAGGCAGGTCTTCTGTCATGAACTAAAGGCTTAAAGGATAAGCCCCATCCTTATTTCCAAAGACCCTTTTCCTTATAGAACTTGATGGCGCCCGGATGGTAACGGGCAACCTTATACTGACGGGACATCAGTTCGGGAACGAAAGCCCGGAACAGCGGGTGACCCTTCACCAAGTCCGCCTTGTTCGGATAGATGCCGGCCAGAAATTCCTGGATAACCTCATCCTTCACATGGGCGCCGGCGTCGATCAGCACGTCCACACCCAACACGTTGGTCGGCTGGGCGATACCGGCGTTGATCGGGCTCGGTTTCACAGTATTGATAAAATAGTCGGGACGGATCGTCTGCATCTTGGCCAGTTTTTCCGGTGTATTGTCGATGCTGAGGAAGCGGATACCGCCAACGGCTGAGTTCACTTCCGCCATCTTCGGCGCGCCGACGGCGAAGAAGCCCACATCCAGCTTGCCGGCCTTAAAATCATCGGCAGCGCGGATGATATTGGTGGTCGGCACGCCGTCCACATCGTCAAAGCTCATGCCTTCGGTGGCGAAAATCCCCATGGTCAGCGGAATGGCGTTCGGGAAGGCGGACCATTGCGACGGATAGCGCTTGCCCTTGATGTCAGCGATGGTCTTGATCGGCGAGTCCTTGCGGACAAACATACCGACCGACAGGGTGCGGATCCGGAATACAACCCGGAGATTGTTTAGCGGCCGGCCCTTAAATTCGGCAATGCCCTGCAAGGACGCGGTCATGCTGGCCACTTCGGTAATGCCGAGATCGGCCTGACCGTTGTTTACGGCCGTCTGCATGGCGTGGGTGCCGCGGAAGGGCTGCACCCGCATTTTCAAATTGGTGTGCTGCTGCGCCACCTTGGCGATCACCTGCACGGTGATATTGTTGATGGCGCCCGGCGGCAAGGTCGCGAAACCAACCGTCTGAGCCTGAGCCACACTGACGCCAAACAAGGCGGCAACGGCGGCAAAGATCGCAAGAATACGAATTTTCATGGTACGTCTCCCTATTAAACGACACGTTTTTTCTTCAAACGTGGGGGGACTGTAAAGGGTACGTTGGTTCATTTCCAGTAAACTATTCGGAAATCAGGATAAAATTAAGACGTGGCCCCTCCCAGCGCGTGACAAGAACGCGCCGTTTGTTAATCTACGGGAATGGTTACCGAAGCCGAAAATGACATCCTGACCCGCACCGGTCCCGGCACCCAAATGGGCAACTTATTCCGGCGCTACTGGATCCCGTTCCTGGACGCGGCGGAACTACCAGGACCTGACTGCCCGCCAGTACGCGTCACGTTGTTGTCGGAGAAATTGCTGGCCTTCAGGGACACGGATGGCGAACTCGGGCTGATCGATGAATTCTGCGCCCACCGGCGAGTGTCTCTCTGGTTCGGCCGCAATGAAGAAGGCGGCATCCGCTGCCCCTATCACGGCTGGAAATACGACCGCCATGGCAACTGCCTGGAAATACCGAGCGTACCCAAGGGCGACAAGATGTGCGAGAGCATCAAGCTCAAGAACTACCCGTGTATAGAACGGGGCGGCGTCATCTGGACCTTTATGGGCCCATCCGATCAAAGGCCGGATGAACCGGATTTCGAATGGATGGCGGTCCCGGCGGAGAACCGCTACGTCAACCGGCGCTGGCAGGAATGCAATTACCTTCAGGCAATGGAAGGCGGAATCGATAGCTCGCACGTCTCCTGGCTCCATAGCGGCGCGCTGGAAAACGAGCCCATGCGCAAAGGCTCCAAGGGCGCACAGTTCCAAAAGGACGGCGCCCCGACCATCACCGTACAGGATTTCCCCGCCGGCATGATGATCGGCGCACGGCGGGCCGCCGACGAAGGACAAAGCTACTGGCGGGTGACGCCTTGGATCATGCCCTGGTACACCATCATTCCGCCCTATGGGGATCATGCGTTGCACGGTCATGCCTGGGTCCCCATCGACGACGAGAACTGCCACGCCTGGACCTTTACCCATCACCCCTCCCGGCCTCTGTCAGACGAAGAACATGCCGGCATCCAGAGCGATGAAGGAATTTATGCGCCGTTGATCCCTGGCACCCACCGGACTGTCGCCAACAAGGACAATGATTATTTCATGGACCGAGAGGCGCAGAAGGCGGGTATCGCGTTCAGCGGGGTTAAGGGGATCGCCATGCAGGATGCCTCCCTGCAGGAAAGCGCCGGACCGATTGTCGAGCGGCATTTGGAAAATCTCTGCCCGTCCGACACAGCCATCGTCATGGCGCGGCGAAAATTGTTGAAGGCGGCGGCGGAGCTGGCCGAGAATAACACGCCCCCGCCAGGCCTGATCGCCAAAGATCAGCGCATCCGTTCCGCGTCCTATCTATGGCCGAAAGAGGCAAAGCTGGACCAGGTGATTCAGGACGTGATCGACGCCGGTGCCGAACCCGGCACCCAACATATGACCATCTAGCAATGGAACGTGAGCCATGAACGCAGACCTGCAAGCGGCCGTCGCCGTCAAAAACAGACAGACCGAAGTTTGGGATTTCACCTTCCCCGAGATCGAGGACGAGTCCGGCCTGCTCAAGGTCGAACTCACCGGCGTGTGCGGTAGCGACTGGCCTTACTATTCGAACTATCCGGAACAAAAAGGCCCGCTGATCCTGGGCCACGAAGCAGTAGGCCGGATCGACCGGGCCGGCGCAACGGCGCTCAGGCGCTGGGGCCTGAAAGAAGGCGATCGGGTGGCTTTGGAGGAATATTTACCGTGCGGCCACTGCAGTTTCTGCCGGACCGGTGATTTTCGGCTGTGCGACGAGACCGATACGCTGAACAAACCGGATACGGTGCGCCTGGGGTCCACCCCCGTCTCGCGGGAACCGAAGCTCTGGGGCGGCTATAGCCAGTATCAGTATCTGCCGGAAAACGCCGTATTTCACCGAGTGCCGGACCATGTGCCGGCGGAACAGGCCGCCCTCGCCTTGCCGCTCGGCAACGGATTTGAATGGGCCTATCTGCAGGGCGGCATCGGCATCGGCGAATCCGTCCTGATCCAGGGGCCGGGTCAGCAAGGTCTGGCCAGCGTGGTCGCCGCCGCCGAGGCCGGCGCGTCCTGTATCATCGTGTCCGGCCTCACCCGGGATCAGGCTCGGTTTGATCTCGCCCGCGAACTGGGCGCGACCCACATTATCGATATCGAAAAGCAGGACCTGACCGAAGCCGTCCGGGACATCACCGGTGGCGACATGGTGGACCTGGTGCTGGACTGTGCCTCAGGCGGGCCTGAGACCATCGTCTCCGCCATCAACATCGTCCGCAAAGCCGGTCGGGTTATGCTCGGCGGACAGAAACGCCAAATGATCCCGGAGTTCGAAAGCGATCTGTTGATCCGCAAGTTCCTGACTGTCAAAGGCATGCGCGGTCACAGTTATCAATCGGTGGAGCTCGCTTTGGAGACCATCGCGTCCGGGCGCTATCCGTTAGAAAAACTTTGCACCCACAAGTTTGCCCTCGGCGATGTTCACAACGCGCTGATCACCGTCGGCGGCCAAGGCGAGGACGGCGCCATCCATTGCTGCATCGACCCCTGGGCGTGAGGAGGAGACTGACATGACCAATGCCGTCACCGCCGCCCGCTGTAAGATGCGGGAAATTCTGGACCGGGACACGGTCACCGTGATGCCGGGCGGGTTCTCTCCTCTCTACGCGCGCATGGCGGAAGAGGCCGGGTTCGAGTGCTTTTTCCTGGCCGGCTCCCAGATGTCGGCGTTCCTGCTGGGCGTTCCGGACAATGGGATCATCGGTCTTCGCGATATGGCCGATCATGCCCGCCACGCCGCCGCCAGGACATCCATCCCGCTGCAATTGGACGGCGACACCGGTTTCGGCAATGCGGTAAACGCCTATTTCGCGGTCAAGGAACTGGCCACCACTGGCATCGCGGCGTTGAACCTGGAAGATCAGGAAGCGCCCAAGAAATCGGCGACCCTGGCCGGACGGCGCTGCATCCCCATGGACGAGGCGGTGGGCAAGCTGCAGGCGGCCCATCAGGCGCGAAACGAGGTCGATCCTGACTTTCTCATTTGTGCGCGCAACGATACGATGGGCGCAGAAGGCAGCGACTTCGGCGAAGCCCTGGAACGCTGCATCGCGTATGTTGAGGACGGCAAGGCGGATTATATCTGGCTCAATTCCCCCGACACCCGGGAGAACCTGGCCAAGGCCTGCGAAAAAATCCCCGCACCGGTGCTGACCATCTGGGGCGGCGGAGAGCCTCAGCCCACGGTCGAGGAATATAACGACATGGGTGTGCGCATCGCGCTATTCCCTGTGTGCGCGGCAACCGCCGGCATGCAGGCGGCCTGGCATGTGCTGAATGATCTCCGCGACCGCGGACCCCAGGCGCTGAAAGACTATTTCGCCAAGATGGCGGAAGGCCCCTATGGTCTGGTGAACCAGAAAGACCTCGTCGGCTCACCGAAGGTGCGTGAACTGGAAGAAGAGTATTTGCCCGACTCCCAAAAGCGCGATTACGATAACACCTGGGGACATTAACCCCTACCCGGTCGATTTCAACCCCCGGCGATAGAGCTTCCCCGTGGGGCCGGTGGGCAGGCGGTCATGAAAGTGGATGGCCTTGGGTAAAAGATGCCGGGGTAAGAGTTCCCTCTCTTCCAGATAAGTGAGAACAACCACCGAAGACAATGCCGGGTCATCGCTGACCAGATGCGCTTCGATCCGTTCGCCCCATTGCGCATCCGGTTCGCCGACCACCCCAGCCAGCTTGATGGCAGGATGTGACAATAGCGCCATTTCAATTTCCTCGGCGCGGACCTTGATACCACCGGTGTTGATCTGATTATCCACGCGGCCTTTGACGAACAGGCGGCCGGCTTCATCCAGATATCCGAGATCCCCGGTCCGCCACCAGCCGTCAGCAAATTTTTGTGCTGTCAGGTCCGGATTACGGAGATACCCCGCCGCCAAGGAGGCCCCGCGAAGCGCGATTTCGCCCAGCGCCCCGGCGGGCAAGACATCGTCGACGCCGCCCTCCGGATCAATCACCCGGACCTCTGCGCCGGGCACGGGCCGGCCGGTGGACGCCGCTGTTTCCGGCGCGGACAGAATGTCGGGCCCGGCGGCGATGCCGGCGGCGTTACCTCCTTCACTGGCGAGATACGCGGTCAGCACATTCGGCGCGATATGATCCGCCAACGCCTGAATCAGGTCCGGCGTCCCCGGCTCCCCGGAGTAAAAAACCCCGTTCGTGTGCGATAAATCATACCGGTCCGGTCCGGCGGCGAGCACCATGCGCCAAACCGTCGGCACCAGGGGCGCACAGGTGATCTTTTCATCCTGGAGAAGCTGCAAAAATCCATCCGGTGAAAACTGGCTGGAGAAATATATCCGCCCGCCGATGCAGGTAAACGGCAGCACCGTGTGTATCCACGCGGCAAAGGACGGGGCCATGACCACAATCGTACTGTCGCCGGGCGCGTCGCAATCATACAGCGCTTTGCACTGCTCGGCGGTCGCCGCCAGCGTTCCCTGAGTATGTACGATACATTTTGGATCGCCTGTGGTCCCGGAAGACATCAGATAAAGCGCCGTGTCGCCGGGAGTAGCGATCTCTGCCAATACCGCACCCTCAAAGGCGCTGACACTTCGGCTGTAAAAAGAATTGGCGGACGCACCGACAGTTAGGATCGGAAGGCCTGTCTCCAATGCCTCCGCCTTGTTTACATTTGCTTCATCCGACAACACCGCCTTCGCGCCGATAAACCGGATATTATCTTTCAGCCGCGACGGCAGGTCATTCACGTGTAAGCAGCAGGGGATCACTCCGGCCAACTGGCAGCCGAAAAAAGCGATAGCGTGGCGCACGGAACTCATGGACAGGATTGTCACCACATCCCCTTTATCCAAGCCCTGATCCCGAAGGCCCGCGGCAAACGCCGCCGCCTGCGCCACCACCTCGCCGCCGGTCAACCGCAGCGTGTCGTCGGCAAACATCTCATCGCCCTGCCGATCCCGGCAGGCGGAGAGAAAAAGACTGTTGAGGGTCTCGCCGGCGCGCGTCATCCGAATCAGAGATCGCGGGCGATGATATACTTCATCACTTCGTTGGTGCCCGCATAGATGCGGTGCACGCGCGCATCGGCCCAAGCCCGGGCGATGGGAAATTCCCACATATAGCCATAGCCACCGTGCAGCTGCAGGCAGTCGTCCAACACTTTGTCCGCTAGTTCGGTGGCCACAAGCTTGGCCTTGGCCGCCGTTTCCGGTGACAACTCATCGGTCACGTGCATCCCGATACAGCGGTCGATGAAGGGACGCTGGGCTTCCACCTCGGCGCTGAGCTCCGCCAGCTTAAACTGGGTGTTCTGGAAATCGAACACAGTCTGACCAAAGGTCTTTCGATCCTTGGTGTACGCCACTGTCTGATCAACAGCCGCTTCGGCCATCACGATGGAGCGGACAGCAACCACCAGCCGTTCCCGCACCAACCCCTCCATTAAAATAGCCCAACCCTCGTTCTCCTCACCCAACCGGCAGTCTGCCGGCACCTGAACATCGTCGAAGAACAACTCGGCGGTATCCTGAGCCTTGTTGCCGATCTTTTTAAGGTTGCGCCCCCGGCTGACCCCATCCGACTCCAAATCCACCCAGAACAGGGAGATGCCTTTGGCGCCCAGCGATGGATCGGTCTTCGCCGCCAGCAAGATACGGTTGGCGATATGACCATTGGTGATAAACGTCTTGGAGCCATTGATCAGGTAACCGTTGCCGCTGGCCTTGGCGCTTGTCTTGAGCTCCTTCAAATCGCTGCCGCCACCGGGCTCGGTCAGGCCGATGGCGGAGATAAACTCGCCCGACGCCATCTTGGGCAGCCAATCGGCTTTCTGTTCTTCCGTGCCGTGTTTCATCAGAAACGGCGCAATAATATAGGCGTGCATATCCCAGGCCGGCGCCGCCACGGAATACCGCCCCAACTCTTCGATCACGATGGCGTCGAACAGGAAATCGCCCCCCATGCCGCCGAACTCTTCCGGGATACTGGTGCCGAGCAGGCCCAACTCTCCGGCCCGACGCCAAATTTCCGGGGGCGTTCGGCCAGCATCCTCCCAGGACTCGTAATCCGGCAGGACCTCGTCGGCCAGAAACCGGGCGACACTGTCGCGAAAAATCTCGTGTTCTTCGCTATAGATGTTTCTGGGAACGCCAAAATTCATTCTACTCGCCGCTTCTCTCTGCCGTCTACCGGCTCAGGTTGTTCCAGACACCGCTGCCGTCATAAGCCAGCAGGTATCCGGCTTCGAGATCAAAAATCCAGCCATGAACCTTGAGATCGCCGGCGGCCACGCGTTCGCTCACCCAGGGGAAGGATTCCAAGTTGTTAAGGGACGCGATCACCGCGTTTTTCTCCACCGACCGGAAATACTCCTCGCCTTTCTCCTGCGCGTCACGGGCGCTTTCAACGATGGAAATCCAATCATCGATGAATTCCCGCTCCGCGCCGGCATGGGCCCCGTCACAGAGCCGTCGGATGCCGCCGCAATGGGAATGCCCGAGGACAATAATATCCTTCACACCCAGATCACGGACCGCAAACTCCAATGCCGCACTGGTGCCGTGGCGTCTGCCGTCGGGCTGATAGGGTGGTACCAGATTGGCGACATTCCGGACAATAAAAAGCTCGCCCGGCCGGGCCTGCGCAATGATGGACGGGTTTACCCGGCTGTCGGAACACGCGATGACCATTACGTCCGGGCTTTGGCCCTTCTCGACGAGGGTCTTATAGAAATCCGGCTGACCTTCGTAATAGGTTTCCCGAAACCGACGGAATCCGGAGATGAGACGTTCTACAGGCATGGTTCTTCATAAATGGTTCGTCCGTTCATTCCAATCCCGGAACAGCCATTTAGGTCACGCGAAAGTGTGAAGAGATTCATATAGGCAATTACCTTCGAAAGATATAATGCATCTTACAACCAGGATTCAAAGGATTTAACAATCATGAAATCGACTTTGTACCTGGTAGGATTGCTCGTTCTCACCGGCTGCAACACCTATCATGGCCCCAGACCATATGTCTCCGACCCGTCATCGGTCTTTACCGGGATCGCCGCCAATCAGACTGTATCGGTCCGGACATTGGGCGCGCCCGCCGGCATTTCCACAGCGCTTCAAACGCAGGTTATCAATGGACTGGAGAAGAGCTGGTCTTACTTGAATGCCCGCTTTGTCCCGGCATCCGGCCCCGCCGGACAGGATGCGGAACTTGTCTTCGCGTTTAACGCCGGGATCGGCAACGGCGATGCAATCTGCGCCGGGGAAGCCGGAGACGCCGGAACCGCAACCTCGATTACCACGGTCTCTGCCGCCTTTTGTCAGGGTGACACACTGACCGAAATACACGCCGAAATTCCGCCTGCCACCTCGGCTAATGATGCCAATCTGAAAAAAGCGATCGAATATCTCGCGTGGCAGGTGGTCCCGGCGCAGGAGCGGTCGAAAGACTTAGGCAACGGTAGTTGACCAACGTCGGCTAGCGGCAAAAAAATGGTGGTGGAGGCAGTCTGAAGCGAACCCGTCTCCGCTGTCTAGGCCCTACATTCCCTGTTTAACAGGGAAAATACAGGGAAATTTCTCAATTTTGGCCGACCAAGGGAAAAGATATTGCTCCGAAAGCCGCACTCAGCGATCTTCTTCTCACGCCAGATTGGGTTTGGCACGGCTTGGGGAACGAAAGCGCCGACAACGGAGCGTACTGGATCGATTTGTTGGATGATCCTCTGGTGGGTGTGCTCAAGACCATATTCTTTGAAGTCAGAGACGAGGACTATCAAAGTTTACCGATCAACAACGCGTCGCCCTATCATTTTCGCTGGCGGGACATCCTCGAATCACTGGAGAAGGTTGAATCCGGGGAGGACTCGGGGGGGCTGCAAAGAGTTAAACTGGATACGCCATCAATCGCTACGATGGCTATGTTTATGGAACGGCTAAGGAAAAAGGAAACCTATAGTCCGCCAAAAACAACGGCGAACGATATTTTTGTGGTTGCCCAAGGTTCCGGAACGACTCGGGTGGGTGACCAGTCATTTAGCTGGTCTTACGGTGATGTGATTGCCGTGCCGTCTTGGACCAATTACAGCCACGAACCAGCTGAAACAGCGATCTTGTTGAGGGTAACCGACCAGCCCGTCATGGAAGCGCTGGGCTGGTTCCGAACCGAGAACAACTCGACAGAGTGAAACACGCCTAAACCGGCACTTCAGAGCGTAGCCTCAGCCAGTAGCAGAAATTCTGATCCGACGCATCGTTCATTTCGTACACATGGTATGACAAAGATTGAGGCGTTGATCCGCAAACTCGCCTATCTGTCCGCGGGGTTGTTGGCCGTGGCAACGTTGCCCGGGCGGGTTCTGGGACACGACTATGATCAGCCGGAAAAACTATATCCCAGAGGGATACATTTTGAGGTGCTGCGAAATGGCACGCTGGTGGGGAATCATACCGTCTCGTTCTCAAATAAAAATGACGGAATTCTGATGGTTCAAGCCGCTCTTGATCTGACGGTTAGGTTTTTGGGACTGCCCATTTACAGATACTCCTACCGGTCCGACGCTGCCTGGGACAGGGGACGGCTGAAGGCCTTGACCTCCTATCAGGACGACAATGGCGCGATTAGCCGGGTCGAAATTCAACGGGATGGAGACGGCCTGAAGATCGAAGGGCCAAGCGGGTCCAAACGCGCGCCTGGCAATTTGCTGCCGACCAACCACTGGAATCCGAATGTCCTTACGCATTCAAGCGTACTCAATACCCTCACCGGCGAAATCTCCGAGGTTCGGATCGACCCAACCGGTGCTCAGACCATCCAAGCCCAAGGCGCCACGATTGAAGCTGTCAGATATGCATACACCGGGGAAATAGAGACAATGGTCTGGTATGATGCCGCCGGCCGTTGGGTAAAAATGATATTTAAAGCGCAAGACGGGTCGATGATTGAATATCGTTGCCGGGAATGCGGGCTGGGAGGTTGAGTAAGAATGTCCAACATCGCTTGGGTGACCGGTGCGGGTAAAGGATTGGGCCGCCACATCGCCCTCCAGCTGGCTCAAGACGGCTGGACGGTTGCCGCAACGTCCCGAACCGCAACCGACCTGAGCGGCCTGGCCGCCGAAGCAAGGTCAGGACAGGGCTTAATTGTCCCGCACGTTGGCGACATAACGGATAGAGCCCAGATGGCCGAGCTTGTGAATAAACTCGAGAACGAGTTGGGGCCCATCGATTTGGCCATTTTGAATGCCGGGACGTACATCCGTTTCGGCTTAGAAAACTTTTCCGCCGAGAAATTTATTGATCAACTCGATATCAATGTTGGCGGCACAGTCAATTGCCTCGCTCCAGTTTTGGAAAAGATGCAGGACCGCAAGTCAGGGATTGTCGCCATTGTCTCATCTTTGTCGGCGTATCGGGGATTGCCGATGGCAAGCGCCTATGGCGCTTCCAAGGCGGCCTTGACCAATATGTGCGAGTCATTGAAACCGGAGTGTGACCAGCACGGCATTCAAATGTCTGTGATTCACCCCGGATTTGTTCGAACGCCGCTGACAGATATGAACGATTTTGAGATGCCGTTTCTCATGGAACCTGAGGACGCGGCCCGCCGGGTTTTGAGCGGCATTCGTGCTGGTAAATTTGAAATCTCGTTCCCCACCAGATTTGCCTTGATCCTAAAATTCCTGCGTTGTTTGCCCTACAGTCTATATTTCGCTGTGACGCGGAGGATGGTGGCCCGATGAACCATGGTGAGGCCTTTGACCAATACCGAGCCTTTCTGGAGGGGCTGACACCGGACCAACTGCCTGAACTAGGCAAGTACGTGACCCGGGATGTTCGTTTCTCGGATCCATTCCACGACATCGTCGGCGTTGTGGAGATGGGCGCGGTATTCTACCGGCTCTTTGATCAAGTGGACGACGTGGCGTTTACCGTCCTGGACCATGGAACGGACGGCAATAGCCACTGGTTCTTCAGGTGGGAACTAATCGGAAAGCTGGGAGAAAAAAACTGGAAGGTGGAAGGGGTGACCCATCTAACCTTTAGCTCTGACGGGAAGGTGATGAGTCACCGGGAATTTTGGGATGCAGCGTCTCAGCTTTATGAGCGCTTCCCGATCATTGGGCCGCTACTTCGATTTTGTCGTCGGCGGATTGCGGGGCAATAGAAGAAATACCCGGCTGCTTCCCGAACGAAATGATGACGTGTCCCAACTCGACACCGAATTTGCTCATCTTCGCGCGGTTGAGCAGCACGCCGTCGGATTGAAGAAACATCCAGTCGTCGAATTTGACGCGAAGCGTAGAGCCGCCTTCCAATTTGAGGTCCAACAGATATTGCCAATTCAGGGCATTGCCGGCGGAGACCCCCGTGGCTTTGCCAACCACATCATCTGCCCGGCCCTCGTATTGGTTATCGCCAAGTTTCTTAATGCGCCATTGTCGGAAACTTTTCTCACCGTCATCAAATAGAAAATCTTCGTCAAGCACCAGTGTCTGGCCATCCCAAACGCCGGTTATATCGACGACAAACTGGCGCCGAACCTTTCCGAAACGATCTTCGAACAGTCCCCACGCCCGCGTTTTTCCCTGAAAATAGTTCTCCAGGACAAACCGGGGGGTCGAACTTTTAAACTCATCTATGGTCATCTCAGTGCACCCCGTTAGGGCAAAAAAAGCGAAGACAATAAAAAAATATTTTTTCATGCGGCTTACCAAATTCAGTCATTCGGATACGATCATTCACCAGGCCGGGATAGCCGCAACTTGATCGCCTGTTGCTCTGATCTGGAAAGCGGATAAAACCAGACCAGAACAATCGACCCTATCTTTAATACGATTGGCGAAGCCGCATAGATCAGTGACAACGCAAATGTATCGTATTTATTTTCAGTCTGTTCCGGCGGTGTTCCGAGCCAATCCAATAGGGAAAATGCAATAAGGACCGCAATCGCAAGTGCAAGTTTTGTCGACATACTCCAAAGCGAGAACATAAGGTCCGTGCGGTCGTTGCCGGTTTGCGCATATGTGTATTCTGCAACATCGGCTTGAATGGACGGAGGTAACGCCAAGTCCGCGCCGAGGCATAACCCTGAAATCACGACGATGGCCGCAAATAGGCCGATCTGCCCGGCACCAAGAAACGGAACAGCACTGAATGACAGACACGCTATGAGCATCGCGATGCACCAAACGTTGTGCTTGCTCAGACGCCGACTCAGGCGTTCCCAGAGGGGGACGCCGACTACACCTGCAAAAAAATAGGAAAACGTCAGAACCCCTCTGGTCAACTCGTCTGCACCCAGGACATGTTCCATATACAACAGAAAAAGTACGGCCGGGACGCCATTGGCAAGGCTGTTAACAAACCAGGCGGCGATCAATAGCTTGAACGGATAATTGCCTGTTAGGTCTTTGACGGTGTCCCGGAGTGTCGTGTCTCCGCGCGACGAACGTGGAACTGGTTCATCTACCGAAACAAGGAGAAGGGTGACGGAAATCGCTCCGGCGGCGATGACCATCCAGCCGATCCAAGTTAAGGACTCCATTTCGCTGGACCCGAGTGAGATCAAGACGACGGGAAGCGCGCCCGCGAACAAAATACCCAGGAGCATAAACATTTCACGAATGGAAGTGACGCGGGTGCGGCCTTCATAAGACGAAGAAAGGTCCGCCCCCCAGGAAAGGTACGGAATGTTGACCATGGTCCAGCCTAGATAGAGAAGGGACGACCAAATAGCCAAATATAGTGCTGTTACTGATGTCGATGGATTCAGCAGAAAAACCATACCGATCGCTCCAAGAACACCGCCGGCCGCAATCGTCACTTTTCGGTGGCCGCGGCGGAACTTGAATTTGTCGGAGGCAAGCCCGATCAAGGGATCAGTCACAACATCGACCAGTTTGGCCAGAAAGAGGACGGTCCCGGTCAGGGTCAGTCCCAAGCCGACTTTTTCCGCATACAAGACTGGCAAGTGGACGACCAAGGGGATTGTGGGCATGCCAAGGGCAAAGGCGGCGCCCCCGTAGCGGACATTCCGCCACAGTTCCGCGCGGTGTGTCGTCATGATCTACAACTTACGGAACAAAAACTGGCCAACGTCCGTGGCCCCGGACCGGAATCCTGCCGCGGTGTAGTGGAGATAATACTCCCACATGCGTTTGAAATAATCGTCAAATCCCATCGCTTTGATGGACGGCCATTTTGCTTCAAAAGCCTCGCGCCAAAGGTCCAGCGTGCGCGCGTAATCTGAACCAAACATGTGGGCGTCCTCGATGACCAGCCCGGCGGAGTACGCCACGTCGGACAAGACACTCGGGCACGGCAGCATTCCTCCAGGGAATATATACTTCTGGATAAAATCCACGTTGCGGCGGTAATAGTCGAACTTGGCATCAGGTACGGTGATGACTTGCACCACGGCGCCACCGCCGGACCCAAGGCAACGGGAGAGTGTTTCAAAATAGTCCGGCCAGAAGGCTTCGCCCACGGCTTCCAGCATTTCAATAGACACGATGTGGTCATAGGCGCCGGTGATGTCCCGGTAGTCTTTGAGCTCGACCGACACTTGACCGGTCAAGCCGCCTTCTTCAATTCGCGATTGGGCAAAATGATGTTGCTCCTTGGAAATGGTTACCGCGGTGACCTGTGCTCCAGCCTGTCTCGCAGCGAACTCTGCAAATCCCCCCCATCCGCAGCCGATCTCCAAGATATGATCCCCGGCTTTGACGCCAAGACGGTCAACAATCCGGCGGTACTTATTCTCCTGCGCCTCAATCAGCGGGGTAGTATCAGCGCTCGAAAAATCAGCGGCGGAATAGGTCATCGTCGGATCCAGCCACTTGGAGAAAAACTCGTTCCCCAGGTCATAGTGTTCGGCAATGTTCCGACGGCTGCCCCGCTTGGTGTTTCGATTTAAAAAATGCCGGGCGCTGTTTAAGATTCGCCCGGCCCAGGTGCTGACCAAATCTCGGTCCAGCTGATCCATATTGGCGACGCCGAAATCAAACACCTCGGCCAAAGACGGCGTGGACCAATCCTGTTCCAAATACCCTTCTGCAAGTCCCAGATATCCGTTCTCGGCAATCCGCCGGATCGCTTTTCGATCATGCAGTCTAATAGTCGCATTGGGGCCAAAGTTGCCGGAATCGCAAACTACTGTGCGGCTATCAGATAGTTCGAAAACAATCCGACCCCGGGCAATCCCACGGGTAAGACGTTGGATTGCGCCAAGCATTACCATGTCTTTGGCCGACGACCATTTGGATGGTCCTTCGATGCCTATTTCTTGTCTAGTGGTAGCCGCCATGAAATCGGATCAGTCCCTAATTGTGCTGGAGAGTTCTGTTTGTAATCTAGAACGGGACAGTGCTGATTTGGAATGAGAAAAATACGGTGCGGCCTTCAGTAACAGCCGAACAGCTTCCCAGTGAATACCAACGATCACCTTGATTGTCATAAGCGGATATTTGATTGCGGTCCTCAACAAATTCTGATCGGTGAGCTGACGGTGACGCCCAGAGAACGCGGCAGCCAACAAAAGGCCTTCTGAATCCTCCTCCCGGATCACCACCCGTGTATGATCCGATGGGGGTTGCACCCGGAATTGATAGCGACAGTCCATCGGAATGAACGGGGAGACATAGAAATCTTTGTCGCAGGACTGACGTACGACTTCTTTTGAGTTTTGGGGCACCGGTAGAACGTAGGCGCGCCGCTCATTAAAAGTATTGTGCACTTCGTAGACAATCGCTCCGATCTGTCCCCCGGTGTCATAGCAAAAGAAAACCGTGAGCGGGTTGAACACGTATCCCAGGATTCGCGGATAACAAAGCATGGTGATCCGCGAGCTGAAGGCTTCCAACCCCTTTCTTCTCAATTCCGCCGACACCCAGTTTCGAATTGGGCTGCCTGATCCATGGTCTTTGTCATAAATAGAGAAGAAGGCCGCTTTATTGTAGCTGAGCAGCCGGAATCGGTCGTTCAACGTCTCAAGCTCATCTAAATTAATCAGAAGCGAGAATACGCTATATGATAACCGGTGCTTTTTCGGGCGTTGCCTTTCGTGGACCACGCGCCCCCAATAGAGGCCCGAACTCTCAATACTCATGCTGCTCTCGCCTGGATTCTTGATCGGCGGTAGATGCGCCCGGACTCGTTGTCAACGGACCAGGGGCGGGATAATCCGCCCAGATCCTCCGCGACGGCAAGCCCGGACTGAAGGGCATCTTCATGGAAGCCGCTGCCAAAGTAACTGCCGCAAAACCAGGTATTGTTGCGCCCCTGTAAACTCCACAAATCCTCCTGCGCACGCCAGGCCGCAAGATCAAAAAACGGGTGGGTATAATTGAAGCTACGGTGCCACAGAATAGGATCCGGTTCCTCTAGCGGATTCACCGAAACGAAAAACTGGTTTCGTTGATCCAGGTTCTGCAATTTGTTCATCCAATAGCTCACACTAACACCTTCGCCTGTCTCGCCCATAAAGTTCCAGCTTGACCAGACCGAGCGCCGTTTCGGCATCAAAGCAGGGTCAGAATGAAGGACGACGTGATTGTCCGTATATCGAAATGCACCAAGAAGTTTTCTCTCTGAGAAATCGGCGTCCGACAGCAGGGTCAGGGCCTGATCAGCATGAGTTGCGATAACTACCGCGTCGTGCTTGAAGGTGAAACCCCGTTCATCGGTAACCATAACACCGGTTGGCGACCGTTTAATACTTGCGACGGCATGATTGAGTTTAACCCGATCCGAAAACGCAGATGTCAATTTTTTGACATACTGCCGGCTTCCGCCGGTCACCGTCCGCCAGGGAAACTGTCCCTTAAACTGTAGGAGATTATGAGAATATAGGAACTTCAAGTACGTGCACGCAGGCTGCTGACGCATTTCCGCCGGTTTGGTTGACCAAATTGCCGCCCCCATCGGCAGGATAAATCGGTCAACGAAATCAGGTCCGTACCCATTTTGATCGATGAAGTCTCCCAGGGTCAGATCGGGAGCGACCCTCTCCGAGGCGACAAAATCTCGGGCATCAGCAAAAAACTTCCGAATGTCAGATACCATCTTCCAGTACCGCGGGCGGATCAGATTTTGCCGTTGGCCGATCACGGCGTTTAGGGTGCCGCTGCCATACTCAAATGTGCCATGATCCAAGGAGACGCCGAAGGACATATCCGTCGGTTCGGTCGATACATTCAGATGATCGAACAGCGCGACCAGGTTCGGATAGTTTACTTCGTTGTAGACAATGAACCCTGTGTCCACCGCCGTTGTCCCATCACCCGTAGGAGCGTCCACGGTATTTGAATGGCCACCGATCCAGCCTTCCTTCTCGTATACCGAGACTTGATGGGTTTTACCAAGCAGCCAGGCTGCCGACATACCGGCGATTCCTGAACCCACGACAGCAATATCTAGTGGCCGGTTGGCCTTGGGGGAGATGTAATTCATATCGATATTTTGCCGGGCGTGCGGCGGTCCATTTGTGAATGTGTTGCTCTTTGATACGTTGGATTCTTTCAAACGGATCAAAATAGTATATATGTGATCCAAATATTTTGTTCCCACGTAACAATTGTATGAACAGTGTTGCTGCCGTTAAAAACTCGACCACCTCTTTCCCGGTACCGGATGCCAAGCCGCCACGCTCAGGCGAGTTGCCGGAACCAGAACACCGGGTCGTTTGGATGAGCCGACCTTCGGATGAAAACTCTGCGGCTGTCCACGCCGCGTGGATCGATCTGGTTGCCCGCGAGAAGGACAAGACCGCGTTCGCAAATCTTTTTGCATGGTACGCTCCGAGGATGAAATCAGTCATGTTGCGGCAAGGCGCAGAGCACATGCTGGCGGACGAGCTGGTGCAAGAGGCCATGCTCGCGGTTTGGCGTAAAAGTCACCTGTTTGACCCGGACAAATCGACCCCGTCCACATGGATTTTTACGATCGCCAGGAATTTGCGCATTGATAGGTTTCGCAAGGAAAACCGGCCCGAGCTTGATCCTCACGACCCGATGCTGTCGCCGGCGTCCGAGAAGCCGGCGGACGAGGCGGTCGAAGAGAAGGATCGCCAACGGCTCGTTCAGGATTGCCTGGCAACCTTACCAAGTGAGCAGCGGGAGGTAATCTCCTTGTCATTCATGGAAGGCCTGGCCCATTCGGAAATTGCTGAACGCCTTGATCTGCCGCTGGGTACGGTGAAATCCAGGCTCCGTTTATCATTCGAAAAACTAAGACCCATGTTGAGGACACTTAAATGATTTCTCATCATCCTTCCGGAGACTTGCTCCTAAGTTATAGCGCCGGTTCGTTGGGCGAAAGCTGGAGTCTGGCCGTTGCAACCCACTTAGCGTTTTGTCCGTCTTGCCGCGAAGAGGCTGCCACTGCGGATGAGTTGGGTGGCGCCCTCCTGCAGACGGAAGGAGCGTCTGATGTCCCCGCAAGCGTGTTTGACGATCTGCTCTCGAAGCTCGACCAGCACTCGGATACGGATGATTTATTGGTCGCAGACCAGCCCCTGACCCGAGCGGAAGTGCCATCGCCTCTGCGAAATTATGTCGGTGACACGTTGCGTGGAATCCCTTGGTCGACTCTCGGCGGGGGGGCTTTTCAATGCCTAATTGATACCGGTGACAGTGGTCAGGCGAGACTGCTGAAAATCCCGGCGGGTTGCGCCGTGCCGGAACATGGGCATGGTGGCCGTGAATTGACGCTCGTGTTATCCGGCAGCTTTAGTGATCAGACCGGGACGTTCGGGCCCGGTGATTTGGAAGATGCGGACGAAGCGCTCACGCATCAGCCGCTCGCGGGCCGCGAAGCCGCCTGTATATGCTTGGCTGTAACAGACGCTCCATTGCAGTTTAAAAGTTGGTTGCCACGGCTGCTCCAGCCGTTGTTCAAAATATAGTTAGGTCAAGAGAAAAAATTTTAAAACAAATCTGATCCAAGTGGGCCGTGCCGCCGTATAAAGTTTTGCCTAAACGACGACTACCCTGTTAAAACTCGTGTAAGCCCTGGCTCCCCCGGCCAGGGCTTATTTTTTAAAAACTCTACGTTGTCCAGCCCCCTTGTCATGTACCACCCGTCTGTAGAGTTTCCGGCACTGGCGGTCTCATGTTTAGGGCCTGGTGCGGGCGGATATGGTTGTATTGTTTGAGCCATGTGTTGATGACGGCCTG